>ENA-OSET01000425-OSET01000425.1-sediment-metagenome-genome-assembly--contig:-NODE-425-length-47464-cov-14.213666_pt1 | contig 47464 bp, 40 predicted proteins | sample MGYA00237882_ERZ534229 | MGnify/ENA primary metagenome ERZ534229 (study PRJEB26408, sample SAMN06266212) | sediment metagenome | isolation source: Hudson Canyon methane seep mesocosm | place...
ACAGAAACAGAAACAGAAACAGAAACAGAAACAGAAACAGAAACAGAAACAGAAACAGAAACAGAAATTAGCTTATCAGATGATGATGAGGAACTTCAGCAAATATTCCTTCACGAAGCGATCCAACATATAGATACATTTAAAGATGCATTTGAGAAAGCCGAGCTTCCGTTCATCTTAAATAAAGAACTTCTTCGTGCAGCACACTCATTAAAAGGCTGTGCAAATATTGCTGAAGTGATGCCCGTAGCCGCTGTAGCTACACAGCTTGATAAGTCTTTAAAAATTGTCTATGAAAATAGTGTTTCACTCGATGAACAAAATTTATCTCTTTTATCAGAAACGATAGAAGGTCTTGATAATTTTATCGTTCACCTAAAAACACCTCTGTCTGACGAACCTGATATCTTGCCTCTATTGGATAACTTGGTTCAAATGACGCCTAGTAAGAAAGAGCAAGAAATAGATGATGGACAAGAAAAATTAATTGATCCTGAGTTCTTAGTTGTTTATTTAGAAGAAACAGATGAACTACTTAATCAATACACGCAAGAATTAGAACAGTTACAACAGCAGGTCGATAATACTGAATATCAAAATGCCGTTACAAGTACGCTTTCAACGCTCACTGAAAATGCACAGCATGCTAACCGCCCTATTCTTGCAGAGTTATATCAACTGCTTAAGCAATTAACTCAGCAGCAAGATATCAAGCATAATGATATTACTGTGCTTCTTGATGCCGGTTATGAAGAGATTAACAATCAAATTGAAAGTTTGATTCAGAACAAAGCACCAACAGATATAAGTAGTTTCAAGCAGAAAGTTGAGGCACTTCTAAACCGTTTAGAAGAAGATAAACGCATCCAAGAAGCACCAACAGAATGGTTTACTATTCCAACCGATGATCCAGAACTATTAGATGCGTTTACAGAAGAATGTGCAGAACTGCTTGAAGCTAGCGACCAAACAATAAGCGATTGGCAACAAAATCATGCTAATACAGACGCATCAATGCAACTGCAGCGTGTTTTACATACAATAAAGGGAAGTGCTCGATTAACAGATCTTCGTCCAATTGCTGATCTAACTCACCATACTGAATCATTAGTCTTTTTAATCGCCGATCAAAAGCAAGAACCTGATGATTATTTCTTTACCTTATTACAACGCTCTCAAGATCGTTTATCTGAAATGCAAGAACTGCTTTCTCGTAAAGAAAGCATTCCTTTTGCTCATGATTTATTGGCAGAAATTGCACGCTTCATGGGTCAGGCAATTCCTAAACAAACACTTGATAATGCCAATCTTTCAGGAGAACTCACTACAGCGGAAACTCAAGATTCGAATAATGTCTCAACGGGTGGCGAACAAATCAGGATCCGTGCAGATCTACTCGACTTCCTAACTAATTTTACTGGCGAAGTGAATATTTCTCGTGATCGAGTTGGTCAGCAAAATGCCGCTATCCAGCAACAATTATCAGAGATGGAATCAACCGTTAGTCGCTTACAAGACCAATTACGTAATTTAGAAATAGAAACTGAAACTCAAATTCTATTCCGCTATGAAGATGAAGCCCAAGATCAAGACCAAAAATCAGACTTTGATCCATTAGAGTTTGACCGGTTCTCAATGATACAACAGCTTTCTCGAAGCCTGACTGAAAGTGTGAGTGATATGAATGAAATCACCCAGTCTATTGATGGCCTAGTCCGTGATTCAGATGCAATCCTATTACAACAATCTCGTCTAAGTGCCGATCTTGAACAAGGCTTAATGAACACCCGTTTATTACCCTTTTCTGGCCTTGTTCCCCGTTTTGAACGAATCATTCGTCAAGTTAACACTGAACTGGGTAAGCAAGCAGCATTAACAGTGCATGGTGCAGAGCGAGAGCTCGATAGAACCATTCTTGATCGAATTATTGCCCCGCTTGAACATATTATCCGAAACGCAATCGCCCATGGTATTGAAACACCAGAAATACGAGTAAACGCGGGTAAGAGTGAGATAGGACAACTTACATTAAACATATCTCGAGAAGGCTCAGAAATATTACTGTCCTTATCGGATGACGGACAGGGAATTAATGTTGAAAAGGTTCGCCAAAAAGCATTAGAACAAGAGCTCATTAACCCAGACAATATGCCTTCTGATAATGAGATAATCCAATTAATTCTTACGTCAGGCTTTAGTACTGCAGACTCTATTTCTCAGCTCGCTGGCCGCGGAGTGGGAATGGATGTAGTAAGCAGCGAGATTCGGAGCCTTAAAGGTCGCCTCTCAATCCAGTCGATTCCAGGAGAAGGGACTACCTTTAATATCCGCTTACCACTCACCTTATCAATTATGCAATCTTTGATGGTGAATAGTCATGATGAGCAGTTTGCCATCCCATTAACGTCTGTTCATGCTGGAGCTCGAATTACAGTTGAAGAGATTCAAACTCTATTAAATCAAGATGACGAAGCACACTATGAATTTAATGGTGAATATTACCGTTTCATTCCTCTAGCAACGCTACTTGAAAAACCATTGTCATTACCTGATGATCCTAAATTACAACTACCTGTTTTGTTGTTTAGATACGGTGATATGCATATTGCTTTACTCGTAGATGAAATAAATAGTAACCGTGAAATTGTTCTTAAATCAATGGGCGAACAATTAAGTCATATTGGATCAATCACTGGTGCAACAATTCTTGGTGATGGACAAGTGGTCTTTATTCTTGATATCCCAACACTCGTTGATTCAAGTGATTTAACCTCAATTGATGACAGCCTCATCGACACTGTCACCATACCAGAGGACGAGCTAGAGAGAACACCTATTGCCATGGTTGTCGATGATTCCATTACGATGCGTAAAGTATCTGGAAACCTATTGAAACGTCATGGTTTTGATGTGATTACGGCTAAAGATGGTATTGACGCTGTTGCTCAGCTGAATGAACAAGTACCTGATATTATTTTACTCGACGTTGAAATGCCACGTATGGATGGGTTTGAATTTGCAACCTTAGTACGCAATGTTGAACAATATGCCAAACTGCCAATCATAATGATTACCTCACGAACAGGTGATAAACATCGCCAACGTGCTGAAAATATTGGTGTCAACGCTTACTTAGGTAAGCCATACCAAGAACTCGAACTTGTTGCAAAAATGCAAGAGCTGCTCGGTAGCCACTACCCTCATGCGAAGCAATAATCTAGGACACTCTCATGGCTGATAATTCTTCTGATTTTATTCCTTGCATGTTAATTCCATTGCAACAGCACTATCTATTATTACCTAATGCAACGATTGCAGAAGTTATTCCAATGCCTCGACTAAACCCTGCCAGTGATAAACCCAACTATTGGGTAGGGGACTGTAATTGGCATGAAAAACAGCTATCTGTTATTGATTTAGAAACGCTTGTAGAAAGCAAAGCCTACGATATTTCTGATGCCAATAAGTTATGTGTGCTTCATGGCATTAATGAGAATGTTGATATCGATGTCTATGCATTACCTTGTTATGGCGTTCCTCAATTAATCCATCTCAATGAGTCTGCATTAAAACTAGCTCAAGATACTGAAGGTTCTGATTTCTTACATTATCAAATTCAAATCGGTAATAAAGTAGCCTATATACCTAATCTAGATAGGATTGAAGAAGCACTTAGCCAGCAGCAATAAACATTGCTTGGTTTTCTATAAGCTTCATCAATATTTACTAATCCATGTCTTTGTTACGTATTCTCTTTTTTAATTGTCTCTGCTTATTATTACCAATGATAAGTAATGCAGCAAATACGTCTCAGTTGAGCTCACAGCGCACCACTTTTCAACAAGCTCAAAAAGCCCTAGATACTAACCAAATTAGCCAGTTTAAAAAACTAACAAGTCAACTTGCTAACTATCCACTGCAACCTTATTTAAATTACTTATATTTAAGTCATAGACTTAATCACAGCAATAAAAAAGAAATTACTCAATTCATTTCCAACTATAAAGGGACTTTTTTTGCCGACAGACTACATAGAAGTTGGCTAAAGCGCCTTGCACGCGATAAAAAATGGTCTTTATTCCTAACACATTACGAAGCGACTTCTTCCGCCTCTCAACAATGTCATCGACTCCAAGCATTAATTTCAACTGGGAAGGGGAAGCAAGCACTCAATGAAACCCCTCCTCTTTGGCTTGTATCAAAATCTCAAGATAAAGCCTGCGATCCTGTTTTTAAGTATTGGCAATCTCAAGGACGGCTTACTGACGACCTTCGCTGGCAGCGTATTCTATTGGCATTAGACGATCAGCAATTTAGTCTTGCTACTTATCTGGCAAAGTCACTCAAGAATCCGACCAAAGCAAAAACACTTATCTCGCAGTGGCGCCAAGCCCATACAAGACCGCTTGCTTTATTAAAGCCTCTGCCAAATTCTAATAAAGCGCTCGGCCACGATAATGCGCTTAATCGAAGTGTTATTCAGCATGCCATTGAGCGACTCGCCAGGAAATCGACAGATAAAGCATTCGAGGCATGGCAACGCATTCAAACTGCTTATCACTTTAGCGAACAGGATAAATTAACCATCCAGCGTTATATTGCCAATCGTGCTGCACTCAGCCGAGAAGACCGTACATTGGAATTCTTTGCCGATATTCCTGCCGAACCTTGGCGTGCACGCGCCGCGTTATGGCAACAGGACTGGCAAGCAGCACAACAGGCTATTTTCGATCTTAATATAAATGTTCAGAACACACCTCGCTGGCGGTATTGGCTGGCACGAAGTCAGGCCGAGCTGGGTGAACAAAGTTTGGCAACCCAAGGCTATCAGTCCTTATTAAACGAACGTGACTACTATAGTTTTCTGGCTGCCGACCAATTACAGCAACCTTATCAAATGAATCACAATCCTATTGTTTTTTCTCAAGCAGACCTTGATATATTTTCTCAACGACCAGCTGTCGCAAGACTAAAAGAGTTTTATACGCTTAATTTGAATCTTGCCGCTCGCAGACAAGCCTACGCGCTTAAACAGAGCCTATCAGTAAGCGATCTGCAACTTCTTGCAAGCTTAACGCATCAATGGGGCTGGCATAATCAAACGATAGCACTGCTTGGCAAGGCAAAGTATTGGGATGCCTTAAATCTACGCTTCCCCATCATTTATGACTCTGCCATTCTTAAAGCAGGTAAAAAGAATGGCCTCGATCCCTCATGGTTATTTGGCATTGCTCGCCAAGAAAGCGCCTTTAACCCACGTGCTCGTTCACATGTAGGCGCTACGGGGCTAATGCAACTTATGCCTAAAACAGGCAAGCTGATTGCTCGTCTTATCAATCAGCCATTGAAGTCTACATCCGAGTTACTCAACCCTGACAGAAACATTCAACTTGGTAGTGCATATTTACGCCGAATGTATGATAAAAACCAGCACAACCCTGTTCTTGCCACTGCCTCCTATAACGCTGGGCCTCACCGAATAAAGCGTTGGCTTCCAGAGAAAGATCTGCCTGCTGATATCTGGATTGAAAATATTCCATACACAGAAACACGGCGCTATACCCAAAGCGTTTTAAGTTATGCCGCTATTTTTGACTATCAGCGTAAACAAACGATCAAACCTTTATCTGATCGAATGCCTGTCGTAAAAGCAAAAATACCTTAAACTGTTCCCATGAACTGCTATCTTGTCGGCGGAAGTATCCGTGACCAATTACTAGGCTTAGCCACTAAAGACCGAGATTGGGTTGTCGTTGGCAGCACCCCAGAGGAAATGATTGCTAATGGCTATCAGCCTGTCGGCAAAGATTTTCCTGTTTTCTTGCACCCCAAAACACATGAAGAATATGCACTTGCGCGTACAGAACGAAAAACAGCACCAGGCTATCATGGTTTTGTCGTTCATGCGGCTCCAGACATAACACTAGAGCAAGATCTTGCTCGACGAGACTTAACCATCAATGCCATTGCCCAAGCAGATGATGGGAGCTTGATTGATCCCTTCAATGGCCAACAAGATCTCAAAGACAAAATACTACGTCACGTCTCCCCTGCGTTTACAGAAGATCCTGTCCGCGTATTACGTATTGCGCGCTTTGCAGCTCGGTTTGGTTTTACAATTGCAGATGAAACAAAACAACTTATTCAGAAAATGGTGGCTGATAAAGAACTTGAATACTTAGTTCCTGAACGCGTGTGGAAAGAGTTAGCAAAAGCACTGACAAGTGACCAGCCTTCATTATTTTTTATGGCATTACGAGATGCAGGCGCTCTAGAAAGTCTGTTCCCAGAAGTTGATCGACTATTTGGCATTCCTCAAGTCCCCAAGTGGCACCCAGAAATTGATACGGGCATTCATGTCATGATGGTACTTGATCAAGCAGCAAAACTAAGTACAGAAATATCTGTTCGTTTTGCAGCACTTTGCCACGATCTCGGAAAAGGTACGACACCTAGCGATATCCTGCCACAACACATTGGTCATGAAGAAAGGAGTGTCGAGCTCACAGAAACTTTATGTCAGCGCTTACGTGTGCCAAAAGATATCCACTCATTAGCGCTTAAGGTTGCTAAATATCATACTCACGTACATTTGCTCTTTGAGCTACGCCCAGCAACTATTTTAGAAGTCATCGAAGCGCTTGATGCTTTTCGACGGCCAGAGCAGTTTGAATATTATTTACTTGCTGGAGAAGCTGATTTTCGAGGGCGGCCAGGTTATGAAGATGCACCCATGCCCGAAATAGACGTATTCAAAGCGTGCCTATACGCAGCCCAATCAATCACGGCTAAGCCTTTTGTTGATAAAGGTTTGCAAGGACCAAATATCGCGAATGCAATGCGAGAAAGCCGTATTCAAGCAATCAAAACTGTAATGTCCAAAATTAATTCTGTTGAATAACATACAAGTAAGCACACTAAGCACAACATGACGTATAATCACTCTTTTAATCAAACCAATATGGGACACAAGCTATGAGCAGCTCTATTTCTGCCAACTGGACTAGCGTTAATGCTGCATGCCAACCGTTAGTTGATAACTTAATTGCTGATGCACAAGCACTGCAGCTTGAAATCAGCACCTTAAGCAACGGTACCCGTATTGTTGATGCAGGCATTAACTGTGTAGGTGGCTTAGAAGCTGGCCGCTTAATTGGTGAGATTTGCATGGGCGGCTTAGGTACGGCTACTTTAGGTACAAATAGCGGTTTTGATGAGTGGCCATGGTCTGTCAATGTCCATGCTAAAACACCTGTATTAAGTTGCCTTGGCAGCCAATATGCGGGCTGGAGCTTATCTCATGAAAAATTCTTTGCCCTTGGATCAGGCCCTGGTCGAGCACTAGCTGGCAAGGAAGAAGTCTTAAAAGAGTTTGGCTATAAAGATGATGCTAAAACAACAACGATTGTATTAGAAGTTGATTCACTCCCACCTATCGAGGTGGCAGAGAAAGTCGCTAAAGACTGTGGCATCAAACCTGAAGACTTAACCTTTATATTAACGCCAACATCAAGCCTTGCTGGTGTCATGCAAATTGCAATCCGCGTTCTTGAAGTTGCGATGCATAAGGCCCACACCTTGCACTTCCCTATGGATAAAATCATTGATGGCTTTGGTGTTACACCTGTTGCACCGCCAGGTGGAGACTTCATGACGGGAATGGGACGCACTAATGATGCAATCCTATTCGGCGGCATGGTACATCTATTTGTTAAATCTACCGATGAAGAAGCACAAGACTTAGCAGAAAAATTACCTAGCAATACCTCTTCAGATTACGGTCGTCCTTTTGGCGAAGTATTTAAAGATTATGGTTTCGACTTCTTTAAAGTTGACCCAATGTTATTTAGCCCAGCAAAAGTCATTGTTACTAATGCAAACACCGGTAAAAGCTTTACAGCCGGTGAGTTAAACCATGACTTGCTAAAAACATCATTCGGTTTATAAGCTCACCTACTATGATGTAGCACCTGATTAACAGGTGCTACATCAATATATTTAGACTCATTCGTCATGTCTTCACCACATATTGTCATCTTCAACGACACCCACGGCTGGCACAGCGAACAGCTCGTTGATGCACTTCAAGCACGTAATATCACAGTCACTCTCACCGACCTTGCAGAATGCACCATCGATCTAAGTCAGCCAACAGGACTGCGCATCCCTGGCTTTGAAAATGAGCTCCCTGCTGCTGCAATGGTTCGAGGAATCGCCCCAGGAAGCCTAGAGCAAATTACATTGCGGATGGATGTATTACATACACTAGCGGAACTCAATGTCCCCGTGTTTAACCCTGCCACAGCAATTGAACATACCGTAGATAAAGCCCGAACATCATTACGACTTCATTTAGCGGGACTAAACACACCAAAAACATGGTCCACTGAAAATAAAACTCTTGCTCGAAAAATAGCCCAGCAACAATTTGAGAATGGCATAACACTTGTTATCAAACCGTTATTTGGCTGCATGGGTAAAGGCATAGAAAAAATTACGACGCTAGATCAGTTTGATGCTATCCAAGCCGTTGGTAATGCATTCTATATGCAAGAATATATTTCGCCGTTTGAACAAGATCAGTGGCAAGACTGGCGACTGATGGTGATAGACAATAAAGTCTGTGCCGCCATGTCTCGTCGCTCACAACATTGGATTACCAATTTTGCTCAAGGCGCTGAATGCTTCTCAACAACAGTAACTGAAGAAATGGAGCAATTGGCAATCAAAGCAACACAAGCTGTACAAGCTGACTATGCCGGTGTTGACCTTATTCGCAATCAAGACGGAAGCTATACCGTTTTAGAAGTGAATAGCGTACCGGCATGGAAAGGTTTATTTCAAGCAACAGGTATTAATGCTGCTACATTTCTAGCGCAGGCATTGGCTACTCGAATCACATCACCAGCCTCGACTCGTGATCATGCTTAGCACGAAAACGATTCAAGACTGTATTATTTGGGCCTGTGAGCAGGAAGTCTCAGCACCAAAGCCCGGCAATGTTAACCGCATTAGTGATGGACACAATATGCAAGTTGATGACTTCATTAAAAGCGCTCACGCGATTTCCCCCGCATTAACCATCAAAAATACAACTGTTGGTCAGCGAATTTTAAATGCGATTAAGGCGACACAAGATGTCGTTGACTGTAATACTAATTTAGGGATTGTCTTATTATTTGCACCATTATGTCTTGCTATTGAACACTCTGACAATTTTGAAGAGCTACCCAACAAATTAACATCCACACTAAAAGCACTCACGATTCAAGATGCTGAAGATTGCTACCAAGCGATTCGCCTAGCGCATGCGGGCGGACTGGGTACCGTAGAAAAACAAGACATTCATGACACCCCTACCATCACACTTTTACAAGCAATGAACGAAGCCAAAGAGCGAGATTCTATTGCTGCTCAATACCACAATAATTACCATGATATTTTCGAAATCGGTCTGCCAAAGTTGACAGATGCAATTATTTGTGGGGAAACGGTTGAATGGGCTACTACTTTCGCGTATCTTTGTCTCTTATCGACTATTCCAGATACCTTAATTGGTAGAAAACAGGGAAAAGGAACAGCACAAGTAGTCTCTGACACTGCACGCCATTTCATTGATAAAGCCAATGAAATCAATGCAATAAAGGATTTAAGCGCTGAACTTAGCCGCTGGGATGAAGAATTAAAGAGGGATGCCATAAACCCTGGTACAACCGCTGATATGACCGCAACAATATTACTATTGTACGCATTTCAGCAGGCATTCACCTCAAACAGAATTTCAGTATGATGATGTTATTTATAACAGCACATAGTGAGCAGGATATACGTTCCTTGAATTACGTATACACTCTATCTTAGAAATAAGGTGAGATAATAAATGGGCCTTTTTAATAATATTTTTGGAACAGGAATAAATAACATGCCACAAATCGATCGCGTACTTGTAGGTGAATCTTTAGTCATTGAAGATGGTGACTTAGATAACGTCTCTCACATTGACTTACTTATGGGCCCACGTGGCTCAGCAGCAGAAGATGCTTTCTGCCGTACTATGACAGACCAAAAAGCTGGTGTTAATGGTTTATTAGCCGTTGTTGCACCTAACTTAATGGTTAAACCAGCAACAGTAATGTTTAACAAAGTTACTATCAAAAACATGAAACAAGCAGTTCAAATGTTTGGTCCAGCACAACGTGGTGTTGCCATGGCTGTTGCCGAATGTGTTGAAAATGGTACGATCCCAGCTGCTGAAGCTGATGATTGCTTCATCTGTGTTGGTGTATTCATCTCTCCAACTGCTGATGATGATCAAAAAATCCAAGATTGGAACTACCGTGCAACAAAAGAATCAATCGAACGTGCTGTTGCTCGTGAGCCAAAAGCGGCTGACGTTGTAGCACAATACAGAGCTAGTGAGCATCCTTTCGCTGCAAGCTAAGCTTTAGTTCTACTAAAAGCTATATTAGTACGCCGTTCTCTCGCAAGGGGGAACGGCGTTTCTATTTCGACTATATTAAATAGTCTCTAAAAACCGCTTATTTATTCTTCCATCGTGCAAAGCACTGGCAATCAGTACTTGCTCTGTTCCTCTCTGCTGTAGCTCCATTAAATCTTGTTCATTCCTCACGCCACCAGCCGCAATAATACTGCTCGTCGACATAGTTTTTAAGTCAGCCAATAAGTGCAGATCTGGCCCTCGCTGTGAACCAACACAATCCAAGTTCATTGCAATCACTCGTTCTGGCCAGAGGTTAGGTGAACTCAATAGTAGAACATCGCCTAAAAACTTACCGTATTGAAAGTCTAAGGATAAGATACTCTTTGTTCGCACCGCTAAATCAGATAGCCATAAGATATCCAGCAACGTTTCACTTCCAATAACAGGATAAATATTAGGATAAATAGCTAAAGCTTGCCAACTCTCCATATCACTAATTCCCGCATCTAAATAAAACACCGTATTTGGGAATATATTAGAGAGATCAGAATATAAATCTCCATCCCTTTGATTAGACATGATCGCATCAAGATCAGCAATATAGAATGTAGAAAAAGGATGATATGCCAACAGGTCCTTAATCACCTCAATAGGTGCATCGCACTCCGTTAAAAGTGATGTTAATGGCAAATAATCTGCTCGCTTACCGCCACGGGCATGCACAAGCTTTCCCCCCATTACATCGATGACAGGTATAATTTCCACCCGACTCCCTCACTCTTATTAGCTTAACTATTAATGAAACTATTTATTTACGAACATATCACCAGTGGAGCGCTCATTGATGAGCCTCTGCCTACGAGCCTCGCTCGTGAAGGTAATGATATGTTAGTGGCTATTGTGCAGGATCTCATTCAATTATCAAACATCGAGCTTATTATTTTACGTGACGCTCGTCTAGAGCCACTGTCAGAATTAGTAAATGATTCACTTCATCATATTGATACAATCCATGACGCTGCAACGTTCCATAAACACTACCATGATGCTCTCAATCATGCCGATATGGTTTTAGCAATTGCACCTGAAACAGATGGTATTTTAAATCAGGTCCAACAACAGGTACTCGACAGTAATACCCGATTATTAGCGAGCAAAACAATGGCAATACAGATATGCGGTGATAAATATCAATGCCACCAACAACTCACCGCTCATGACTTCCTTTCCCCTAAAACGATAAAAGCCAATGAATGGGCATCAAAGCCTTTTAATTCTCCATCAGGTTTTATTATCAAACCTCAAGATGGTGCGGGATGCATCGACACGTTTTTATTGCAGAATCGTGAATCACTAGAATCATGGCTTCTATCCCATCCCGACCTCATCGATAAGATGATTATCCAAGCTTATATTGACGGCGAAGTCATTAGTCTTAGTGTATTATCAGATAATACAGAATCACGAGTACTCGCCATCAACCAACAACACATTAGGTTCGACAATGAGAAAGTCTCTTTCCTAGGAAGCACCGTAAACGGTGTTAACGAAAGTGAATTTTCTCTTGCTCAAGCAGATGAGATTAGTTCAAAAATTCACCAAGCAATTCCTGGTCTCTGGGGCTTTATTGGTATTGACCTTATTATTCATCAAGATAAAGCCTTTGTTATGGATATCAATCCTAGATTAACTACGTCATATATCGGCTTAGGACAATCGCTAAATGCAAATCCCACGCAACTACTATTTTCAATGATGGAGAAAGGTTTATCAGCCTTACCCAAAGACTTTCAGCGTCAAGCTGTAGAGGTTATGTTATGACAACCATGACAAGTGGCTGGGATATAGGTGGCGCACATATAAAGGTAGCACGCTGTGATCAACATGGTCAGCTTATCAGCGTGATCCAAGTAGCCTGCCCCCTATGGCAGGGTATTGATAAATTAGAGCATGCTATTGAGTCTATTTTTGACCAGTTAGATAATCAACATGACCATACTGCCATAACCATGACGGGAGAGCTCGTTGATATATTTGCAGATCGCCAAGCGGGAGTTAAGGAAATATTAGCATGTCTTTCAAGCTATATTTCTCCAAAGCTAATTCATGTTTATGCTGCTGAGTTAGGCTGGCTTTCGACTGACAAAGCTGAACAAAATTGGCAACATATCGCCTCTCGCAACTGGCAAGCAAGTGCAACACTTGTCGCCAGCTCGGTCCCTAATGGACTATTTATCGATATAGGCAGCACCACATGCGATATCATCCCTTTAATTGATGGTATTGCATCACCACAAGCGTTTAATGATTTTGGCCGCCAAACCAGCCGAGAGTTACTTTACACTGGCGCGATTAGAACACCTCTTATTGCCATCAGCCAAACAGCTCCTTTTAATGGTCACTTAGTTAGCCTTGCTGCTGAAGTGTTCGCTACAAGTGGTGATGTGTGGTGTTTGTTAGGCGAACTTAGTCCTAATAGCATTCTCGATGCAAGTGCTGATGGGCAACCATGGACGCTTAGCGCTTGTGCCAGTCGAATCGCACGCTTATTAGGTACTGATGCAAATGAAGCCGATCAGAAAAGTTGGTTGCAATTAGCTAGGTGGTTTGCCGAACAACAAAGTCATCAGGTTACTGAAGCAATCTTACAGGTGCTATCAGCCCATCCAGAACTAGCAGCTAATGCACCGCTTATAGGTGCAGGAGTGGGACGATTTATTGTTAAAGACTGTGCTCAACGACTTAATCGCCCCTACCAAGATTTCCATGAAATTATGTCATCCACTGACAGTTATGTGTCAGATCATGCCCCTGCTGTTGCAGTTGCTCTTCTAGCAAAGCATAAGTTATCGTAAAATAGTCGCATGAGTAAAATAACCCTACCGCCTCTTTGTACCGAACTTCCTTATTATGCTGATAGCAGCATTTATTTCGAAGCGATTAAAGACAAAGACTGGCCAATTTTTTTAGATAGTACAAACAGCCAACATAGCGACTCTCGTTATGATATTCAAACTGCAGCACCTTTTATTACCCTTACCACCACAAATGAAAACACACTGATAACTCGTCATAATAGTGAAGCAGAACTATCAAGTGACGATCCCTTTCTACTACTACAATCAATACTCAGTGATTACCAAACGGAGCAAAACTCAGATCTTCCTTTTTGTGGTGGTGCATTAGGTTATTTTGCCTATGACTTGGGCCGAAGACTTGAATCGTTTCCCTCAAGTACTGAGGATGCAGAGCATATTCCTGATATGGTTATTGGTATTTATGACTGGGCGATCATTACTGATCACCAATTACAACAGTGCTGGTTAGCGAGTTACGGTCTCATTGCTGAAACACACGCTCAGTGGGACAAGCTTGTTGAGCAACTTTCAAAGGTAGAACAAGCCGAGAAAAAGAAAACATTTAAGGTTATAGGTGAATTACAAAGCAATCTAAACCGGCAGCAATATCAATCAGCCTTCAATAAAATACAAAACTATATTCATGAGGGTGACTGCTATCAAGTCAATTTAGCTAAACGATTTGAAATTCAGGCTGAGGGTGAGCCATGGTTTGCTTACCAATTACTTCGTAAACAAAACCAAGCTCCCTTCTCGGTCTATTTTTCTACACCTCATGCCACCATATTAAGCTCATCTCCTGAACGCTTACTGAAAGTTGAAGATAAGCATGTTGAAACAAAACCTATTAAGGGTACTCGACCAAGAGATTTAGAAAATCCTAAGCGCGACCATCTACTCGCAGAAGAGTTAAAAACGAGCATAAAAGATCGTGCTGAAAACTTAATGATTGTCGACTTATTACGAAATGATTTGGGCAAAGTATGTGAGCCTGGTTCAATTCGAGTGCCAAAGCCCTTTGAGCTCGAATCATTTGCAACCGTTCACCACCTTGTCAGCACCATCACAGGTTCATTGTCAGAAAAACAGAGTTCAGTCACGTTGCTACGTGCGTGCTTCCCCGGTGGTTCCATTACTGGTGCACCTAAGTTGCGTGCCATGGAAATTATTGAAGAACTCGAGCCTCATCGTCGTGGGCTTTATTGTGGCAGCATTGCTTATATTGGCTTTGATGGAAAAATGGACAGTAATATTACTATTCGCACTTTAGTCTATAGTGATAATCGTCTACGGTTTTGGGCCGGTGGCGGTATTGTTGCTGATTCAAATGCCGATGCAGAATATCAAGAAGTTCATGATAAAGCTGCCGCCATGCTCACGCTACTCGACCAATTAAAGTGATTGTTGTAAAAGTTGGTGGAAGTTTATACAGCACAGCAGAACTTGCTCATTGCTTATCTGCTTTAGCTAACTATGCAACACAACATCCTATTGTCATCGTACCTGGTGGCGGGCCTTTTGCAGATCAGGTTCGAACTGCTCAGACAATACACTTATTTAATGATGAAGTAGCCCATCATATGGCCATCATAGCTATGAAGCAGTATGGTCTATTACTCCAGTCTCATATACCGACATGCCAAACTCTGAACACATTAGGTTCCCCTAAAGCCCCTTTGTCTATTTGGTTACCAGATGACACGCTTCTATCCGAACCCTCATTATCCAAAAGCTGGGATATTAGCTCTGATAGCATTGCTTTGTGGTTAGCAAATAGACTCGATGCCGAACAATTACTGCTTATTAAACGAGTATTCATTAACACGAACTCTATAAAGGAGCTCACCTCACAGTCTATTATTGATCAGGGATTTAAGACGCTCTTTTCTAAACGCCCCATCACAACAAAAATCATCCATCACCAAGCATACGATAACTTATCAGACAGTATTGCTAACCCAAGTTTAGGGCTCGTATGAGTCAACTTTCAACGCTTATAAACTCTCTACAAAACCCACTTCTTGACCTAGAAAGTAGTGGGCAATCTCATGTGCTTGAGCAAATAGAAATGTTACTATCTGAAGGCTCATTGCATGATAGTTCAGTATGGGCCGGTCACATGAATCCCTCCATTGATTCTTCTGCATTATTAGGTCAGTTATTAGCTAGATCACATAATGGCAACCTGCTCTCACCCGAGCTATACCCTCAACTACTAGCGATTGAAAAGCAACTTATTGGCTGGTTTTGTGAGCTTTTTGGTCAACATGATGGGCATTTCACACATGGCAGCAGCTATGCTAACTTAGAAGCACTTTGGCAGGCTCGCGATAGTGCTCAGCACTCATCTAAAATTGTATATGGCTCTGAGGCTGCACACTATTCCATCATCAAAGCGTGTCAGATTTTAGGTTTAGAATTCCAAGCTATCCCGACTAATGAACAGGGCCAACTAGACTGCCAGAGCTTATATCAGGCATGCCACTCTCAACAGCCTATTGCAATTGTAGCCACCGCTGGAACAACGGCCTCAGGCGCCATGGACCCGATAGAAAGATGCATTGAGATTGCAGATGAATTTAACTGCTGGTGTCATGTTGATGCCGCATGGGGCGGCGCACTCATATTGCTTCCCGAACAGGACTATTTGCTTGGTATAGACCGTGCAGATTCCATCTGCTTTGATCCGCATAAAGCACTCGGTCAACCACGGCCGTGCAGCATAATACTCTATCAGCAAGCTATAAGTTTAATGACTGATATTGATATCGACTACCTGAGCTCCCCCCCTAAAAAAACATTGTCAGGATCTTATGGTGGTGAACTATTCCTACCATTATGGAGTAGTTTATTAGATGGCGATCTCTTACTAACTCAGCTCGAACACCGATTAAACCAAGCAGGAGAATTCTATCGAGCTCTAAAACAACAAACGGATTGGCAACTCTTTCTTTCTCCAAGCGGAATCGTTTGCTTTAAAACAGTGGTAAATAGTGATCTATCCTCATTAGAAAAAAGAGGAATATTGTCTCGCTCTAAAATAAAAGGTGAAGATGTTTGGCGCGTCGTATTCGCCAGTCATAAAACAAGCTCTGCTAGGCTGATTGAGGCCCTTAGTCCATACTTTTAATTTGTTTTTGCACGCTATCGAAGCGTCGAAGCCAAGAAGGTAATGAGTTAAGTGGGGCTGGCCAATCACTACTTGCCTGAAGTGCTTCCTTCTTACTAGCATAGACACCATAAATAAGTGCATACCATATGCGACCATTTCGATCGCTCTCAAACTCAGCGATATCACCCGTTAAGGTATATTTCTCTATAAACTCATCGACTTTGTCATGCTCCCATGAGCCCATTAACTGAAAGGTATAATGCATGCCTTTTTGTTGCTGAATCCACTCTTTTTCATACACCACTGACGTTGGAGTCTCTTGGCTTTCTTGCTTAATCCCAATAACAGCTTCCTCTTGAACATCATCAGGACTGCTGACAATACCTTGTTCAACGGCAGTATTTTCGCTACTCGGCAACTCATCAAGTAGCGAAACTAATTCATCACGTTCTACTTGTGCCAAATCTAAATCTAGTCCATCACTAAGAGAAAGTGAATCTACTTCATTCTCAATAACAACGGGGGCATTAACCAATGGGACTGACTCTTCCATGATCTGAGTACTACTAAGTTCATCATCAACCACAACCGTAGCTAACACCTCTTCTTCAAAATCAATGGGCTGTTCAATAGGGCTATCTTGTACTGTTTCCTCAGTGAAAAGGCTATTAACCTTATCTTGAAATACCAATAAAAGGATCAATGAAATAGCTAAAATGGTGACCCCAGTCCAGCGAAGCAATGATGTAACACTCGTAAGCTTCATACTGCTTGCAAGTTTAGGATTAGACTTAATTCCTAACAAGTGTTGATGAGCCCATTGATTCACAATTGCAGGATTACCTTGTGATTCTCGAAAAAGCTTTTTTAGCTCTTTGTCGTTAAAAGGAAGCTCTCCTTTATAGCCCACACTCTCTAATCTCAACATTAAATAAGCGTCAAGTTCATTTTCTGCTAAGTTAGGTAAATCAACACGCTGTAACCGACCATGAATGTTATCTAGTTCTGGAAGTGCCTTACATGAGCTTAGTATTGCTTGTAATAAAAATTCATCATCATCTTGCCAAGAAAACCAGTCCAGTAATGTCGCCAAGCTATCTGTTGAAATACTATCAACATTATCAAGCAATAATAATGGTCTTATATTTAGCTTGCGAAGCCGCTGTAGCCGACCCTTAAGTAATGCCTCATGATCCACATTGCCTGATACTTCTGCCTGTTCAACGCCGAAAGCGCGAAGACATTGCTGAACAATCGCTGAATTGCTTAATGAAGGTTCAGCATCAATACGGCATATTCTTAAATCATCGCCAGCAACCGATTGAAACTGAGTCAGTAAAGTACTTTTCCCAAGCCCTTGTTTGGCAAATAACACACCCACCTTATCGCTAGAACGTGCAAGATGAAGTAAAAGATTTAACCGTTGCTCAATCTGCTCTCCATTAAAAAAAAATTGAGCATCGCTATCTGAATTGAAGGGTGCTGATTTTAATGCTAGCCGCGTGATATAGCTAGGTTCTGCAGATGAGTTTGCAAGGGTACTCATATCTTAAATTATGACTGGAATGCCGCTAACGTCTTTGCTAACTGAGCTGCAGAGTAGTCGTCACTCATCACTGCTTGCCCAATACCACGCAATAAAACAAGGCGGATATGACCATCTTGTACTTTCTTATCAACAGACATTAAAGACATGAACTGGTCTGCCGACATCCCTTTAGGTACTAAAATAGGTAAGCCCGCAGCAGTGATTAGCTTTCTAATTCGGTCGACATCTGTCTCAGAAATCCATCCCATTCGTTGCGACAAATCAGCAGCCATCACCATACCAACAGCTACACCTTCCCCATGCAGGAAGTTACCGTATCCCATGCCAGTTTCTATCGCATGACCAAAAGTATGCCCTAGGTTTAACAGTGCTCTAACACCTTGCTCTAACTCATCTTGAGCAACAACATCCGCTTTATCTTGGCAGGAACGCTCAATAGCTTCAGCCAAAATAGCTGGAGTTCGATTACGTAAGCCAGCAATATTGTCTTCTAACCATGCAAAGAAGTCAGGATCATTGATTAAACCATATTTAATAACTTCAGCTATTCCTGAAGAGAGTTGATTGTCTTCTAAAGTATTTAATGTCTTCGTGTCTGCAATAACGCATTGAGGCTGATAAAAAGCACCAATCATATTCTTACCTAAGGCATGGTTTACAGCGGTCTTTCCACCCACTGAGGAATCAACCTGAGACAATAGAGTTGTTGGGATCTGAATGAAAGGAACGCCACGCTGATAACACGATGCTGCAAAGCCCGTCATATCACCAATAACGCCACCACCTAATGCAATTAACGTCACTCGGCGGGAAAACCTAGACGTCAATAAAGCATCAAATACCTTATTCATCACTTCTAGGGTTTTGAATTCTTCACCATCAGGTAAGATAACTGATTCACAGCGGTAACCACCTAGTAAATCCAAGACCTGTTGCAAATACAATGGAGCCACAGTGGTGTTGCTAACAATAAGAACCTCAGATCCTTTGATATGCTTTGTCAGTAAGTCAGCTTGAGACAATAAGTCCTCACCAATATAAATAGGATAACTACGGTCACCTAGTGATACCTGCAAAGTTTTGATCATTCGTTTATTGTCCTACGTTTTCTAATTGTTTAATGACTTCTGTCACGGCATGCTGAATAGACTGGTCCCCTGTCCGCAGTTCAATATCTGCTACATTCTTATACAAGGGGTCACGTTCTTCCAGCAATGAAATTATTTGTTGTTTAGGATCATCTGTCTGTAATAGTGGCCTTGTTTTATCTTTTGATGTTCGCCGAAACAATTGCTCTGCAGAGGCTGACAAGTAAATCACATTGCCTCGAGAACGTAATGCACGTCGATTATCATCCGATAACACAGCGCCTCCTCCTGTCGCCAACACGATATCTTTCAATTGTGTTAAATCATCAATGACTTTTTGCTCTCTAGCGCGGAAACCTGCTTCACCTTCCATCTCAAAAATCCATGAAATAGAGACACCTGTTCGTTTTTCTATTTCTTTATCACTATCATAAAAATCACGACCAAGTGCTTTAGCCAATTGCCTGCCAACCGTTGACTTACCAGCCCCCATCGGACCGACTAAAAAAATATTACCACTTACCACGCGTATGACTTCCTAGTTTTTAAATTACAAAAAAGCCGAATCATTATGATCCGGCTTTCATTGAATCAATTTCAAAAAAACAGCTTATAACTTAAGACTCTCTTTAATAATTTTTGGTGTTACAAAAATTAATAATTCTTTTTTATTATCAATGTTTTTGGTTGTCTTAAATAAGAAGCCTACATACGGTAAGTCACCAAAGAATGGAACCCGTGATGAACTCTTAGCTTTGTCCTGTTCGTAGACGCCGCCCAAGACAACTGTTTCACCATTATCTACCAAGACCTGTGTTTCCACTTTTTTGGTATCAATACTCGGCACAGAGAAACGAGCATCAAATACCGGTCGATCTTTATTTATCTTCAAATCCATAATGATTTTATCATCAGGGGTGATTTGTGGTGTCACTTCCAAGCTCAATACTGCTTTTTTGAACGATACCGATGTCGCACCACTAGAACTGGCTTCTTGGTATGGAATCTCTGTTCCTTGCTCAATAAGTGCGGTTGCTTGGTTTGATGTTATCACTTTAGGGCTGGAAATTACTTCACCATTTCCCTCAGCTTGCATTGCTGACAACTCTAAATCTATTAAAGTACCAAAGGGTAGTTTAGCCAGTGCTAAAGCAATACTTCCCGCTGGAGTACTGACCGGCAAGTCCACATTTAAGCTATCACTTGTCTCCAGAGCATCCCCATTGTTTAGTTGATCCGTAGCATTTAAACTTCCTGATGTCATTGCACGGTTAAGAATACTATTTCCTGTATGTGTTTCTGTTGTCACGCCAAACCTAACGCCTAACTCCTTAGTAAAGTCATTACTTGCAATCACAATTCGAGATTCGATGAGTACCTGACGAATAGCAACATCTAACTTGTCTATTAATTTTCGGATCTGCACAAGTTGATTTGCCGTATCACGTAATAATAATGAATTTGTACGCTCATCAACCGTCACGCTACCCCTCTTTGATAAAAATCCTGCTACTCCAGCCCCTGAGTTTTCATCATCCGTTACGCTTGCTAACAAAGTCGCTAACTCTGACGCTTTTGCAAAATTAACTTCAATTATTTCTGAATACAAGGGTTCTAATTCAACTAACTGTTTCTTCGCGGCTAGCTCTTGCTTTTCTCGTGCAGCGATTTCAGATGCAGGAGCAATCAACATCACATTGCCGTTTTGACGCATCGCCAAACCTTTTGTTTTCAAGATGATGTCTAATGCCTGATCCCAAGGCACGTTTTTTAGTCTTAAGGTTAGGTTGCCTTGAACCGTATCACTTGTCACTAAATTCATGCCCGTAAAATCTGCAAGCAATTGTAAAACAGCTCGTACTTCAATATTTTGGAAGTTCAAAGATAATTGCTCACCTTGATAGCCAAATTCATCTTTACGTGCTTCAGCTTGGAGCTCTTCTGAAATTGGTTTCACTTCAATAACGAGTGTTTTTTCTGATTGATATGCTAAATGCTCGAATTTTCCTGATGTCGATAATGTTATTTTCGTGTTATTACCTGATTGAACACTATCTACAATATGTACTGGTGTTCCAAAATCAATCACATCTAAACGTCTACGCAGATTTTCTGGAAGCTCAACACCTTCTAGCTCAACAACGATCGTATCTCTTTCTTGTTGAACATCTACGGCCGAGCCCTGCTCAGCTAGCTGAATCATTAATCTTGCCTCGCCATTTTCACCACGACGAAAATCGATATCAGAAACTTGGTTATCATTATCTACTTCTGCAACACGTTGAGTACCTCCGTCCACAGTTACCATAATAACGTTGCCATCTTGTTCTATAGAGTAAGGTACTTCCTGTTCTAGGTTTATAACCATTCTGGTGCGTTCGCCAGCTTCAATAACAGAAATACTTTTTGTGGCACCCACATTGATCTGCTGAGTTTTCTTATCGAGTTGATTTGTAACTCCAGCAAAATCTAATACTACGCGAGCAGGGTCATCGATTGAAAACGTATTTGGTTTATCAACAGGTTCTGAAAATGTCAGTACTAATTGAGCTTTTTCACCCGGCAAAGAAGAATAGCCTAAAGATTGTAGGTCTACTGCCACTGCCACAGTTGTAGAAGCAATAAAGCTTACAAGTATCCATTTCATCATGTTTTTTAATCGATACATATTTAACATCCATCCATTCACTTTATTGTTATATGTCATAAGGTTCTTCTTTAACATCTCTATTCTATTAGTCATATTTCTATGCCTTTAATTTACATCGATAACAGAAAGAGATGAATCACGCTCAACGTAACCACCCTCACCATCTGACACGATTTCTTTCAAGGTTAAACCAGAATCTAACACACTGATGATTTGACCATTATCCTGTCCAATATAATCACCAGCCTTCACTTTATGGATAACACCTTCAGGAGCCTGAACGAGTGCCCATATATACTCTTGCTCAAGTGTTCCCACTAATCTTAACTCATTTAAGCCATATGATTCTAATACTTCTTTTAGCCTTGTTCGATCAGGTTGAATACCATTATCTACTACTACTTTAATCTCTTCTTCAACAGGGGCAATATCAATCACGGTAGCAACAAAAGGATTACGTAACTCACCTGCTGAATATGAAAATTGATCATAGGCCTTCATCACTGGCATTGGTTCGATATCAGCTTTCTGCTTTGCCTTAACAGTGGCAACATAGGCAGCTAAATCCTCTTTATCTTTCTGGCACCCTGTCAGAAACAAGGAGACAAGCATAAAGAGTATTATCTTATTCACATTTTCCATATTTAAATTTTCCTACTGCTCATCAAAATAACGATATGTTTTTGCTGTAATATCCATCGTCATTTGATCTGAATCTTGTCCAAGAGGTGTCAACGTCAGGTTATGCATAGTCACAATCCGTGGTAATGAAGCCACAGCACTCACAAACTCACCAAATTGATGGAAGCTTCCTACTACTTTCATCTGAATAGGTAGTTCCGCATAAAAATCGACTGGGTTCTCACCACCGGGTTTAAATAATTGAAATTCCAAACCATTAACTAACCCTGATCTAGAAATATCTATCAACAAGTCTGCCACTTCACTTTTACGAGGTAACTGCTGCAACATAGAAGAAAATACAATTTTCATTTCCTTCATTTGCTTTTTGTAGGCCTCTAAATTAACAGCCTTGGCATATTTTGTTTCTAGTGACTGTTTGAGTGTAAGCTCTTTCTTTTCTGCAACTGCCAACGCAATTTCTTTATCTTTGATAATGTAATAATAACCACCGGCCCAAACTAATACACACACTAAAACAATAGCTATAATCTTTACAAATAGTGGCCATTCACCACTCTCATTAAAATCTAATTCACTTAAAGATGATAGTTCCATAACTCAAAGCTCTCCATCTTCAGTTTTTACTTTCGATTCAGGCACACCTAAAACAAACTTACGAATAGCATCATCATTTGTAGACGTTCGTTGAATAACCTGCAATGTTGACTCCCCAAACTCAGTATTATCCTCTATGTTTCTCATAAATACTGACACTCGGGCATTAGACTGGGCAACACCATTAAATGTTAACGAAGCGCCTTGTCTTGTCACTTTTTCTAGGTGAATTCCTTCTGGAACAGTTTTCACTAAAGAATCAAACACTTTTACAACTTTAGGTCGACTTAATTGTAACTGCTGAATGACTTGCATCCGAGCCACTAAACGAGCACGTTCCTCTTCAAGCTTACTGATCTCTTTTATTTTTATATCTAGTTTTGCAATTTCAGTATTTAAATATGTATTACGAGCTTGCTGTTTCTCCAACAATCTATCCGCAAATAATATTGCACCATACAGTACTGCCACTGCAAAAATTAACCCAGCAACAAGTGAAGCCACAAATTGTTGCTGACGTTCTTGACGTCGTTCTTCACGCCATGGGAGTAAATTAATGTGTGCCATTAATCAAAACTCCTCATTGCAAGACCACATGCAATTAACATTGAAGGCGCATCATTGCTCAATGCAGTGATCTCTACCTTCGAGCCTAAAACCATATCAACAAAAGGGTTCGCAATGGATGTCGTAGTATCCGTATCTTCTTCGATCATCGCATCAACACCCTGAATTGAGGCACAGCCCCCTGCCAAGAGAACATGGTCAATTGACTGATATTGCGTTGATGTGGAAAAGAAAAACTGTAATGCTCGCGTTACAGTTGTTGTCATTAACTGCTTAAATGGGTCTAAAACTTTTGGACCGTAATCATCTGGTAAATTATTTTCTTTTTTTGCTCGACCTGCATCTTCAAAAGACATCCCGTAATGTTGCCCGATATTATCAGTTAACATTCGGCCGCCAAAGGTCTGCTCTCGTGTAAAAACAATTTTTCCGTCAACCAGCACATGTAAGGTAGTGACCGTTGCACCAATATCAACAACTGCGACAGTTAGGCCTTGACCATGTAGTGGAAGTTGAGGGGCAATAAGAGAAAAAGCATTTTCTACGGTGTACGCTTCTACGTCGACTAGTTTTGGTTTTAAACCTGCCATCTCTAGAACTTCAGTACGCACATCCACATTTTCGCTTCGTGACGCAGCAAGCAATACATCAACAGCATCGACATCAGATTCAGAAACACCGACCACCTCAAAGTCCAAGCGAACTTCCTCTAAAGGGTAAGGAATATGACTTTCAGCTTCTAGCAAGATCTGCTCTTCCATTTCGCGTTCAGAAAGAGATGCAGGATATGAAATTATTTTTGTAATCGCAGAGTTAGCAGGAACAGCAACCGCAGCATCTTTTACTTTAGTGCCTGATTTTTTTACGGCCCTTTTTATTGCTGTTGCAACATCTTCTTTGTTCTCGATTTTGCTTTCAACAACAGCATTAGCAGGCAAAGGCTCAACAGCATAGGAATCAACACTATACTTACCGCCTTTCAAGCTAAGCTCTAGCACCTTAACTACTGATGAACTAATGTCTATCCCTAACAGAGATTGGGAGGATCGTCCGAACATATACCGCCTCAATTACCAATAATAAAAAAATACTTACTTCTCAAACCTAATGTAGTTTCTTAAGACTATAGTGCATAAATAATTAAAATACAATTAAAGTTATCCCTACTCGCCTTTATTTACGTGATAAAACAGAACAAAATCACATTTTCACCTTCTTCATTCTCTATATTTAGTTGTGTAAACTTACTCGTTATATATACTAAGTACCATTAGTTACTTTGAAACTCAAACTTAAAGATTCTTATGTTCCCTTTTCTACGCAAGCTATTTAATCTCGCCTTATTTGGTGCCGTTTTGCTTACGGTCGCAATTGCCACTATTTATTACTTGCTTGCTCCCAACCTACCAGACACCGAAAGTTTAAAAGAAACACAATTTCAGGTTCCTTTAAGAATTTTCAGTGCTGAAGAGCTGTTAATTGCAGAGTTTGGAGAGAAAAGACGTACTCCTGTCCAATATAATGAAATCCCTCCTTACCTTATTCAAGCAATATTAGCATCTGAAGATGATCGATTTTTTGAACACCCTGGTGTTGATTACCACGGTATTTTACGTGCTGTTTATTCACTTGCAACAACAGGTGTTAAAGCACAAGGTGGTAGCACGATAACAATGCAAGTTGCTCGGAATTTCTTTTTGAGCCGTGAAAAAACATATTTACGTAAACTCAATGAAATCATACTTGCTCTCCAAATCGAACAAAAACTCACTAAAGAAGAAATTTTAACCCTTTATCTAAATAAAATTTACCTCGGCAATCGTGCCTACGGTGTTGGAGCAGCGGCCAAAGTATATTATGGAAAGCCTTTAGCTGAGCTGACCTTACCTCAATTTGCCATGATTGCAGGCCTTCCCAAAGCACCGTCAAAATTTAATCCAATAGCCAATCCTGAACGAGCACAATTGCGCCGTGATTATGTACTTCGTCGCATGTGGCAAGTGGGCCACATCAGCCAACAAGATTATCAAACATCTATCCAAGCACCTATTACAGCAAGTTATCACAATAGAAATGTAGAAGTGTATGCCCCCTACATTGCTGAAATGGTCCGGACTCAACTTATTGAACAGTATGGTGACGATGCTTATAACATGGGTTTAAATGTTTACACGACTATTAGAGCCAAACATCAAAGCGCTGCCAATACAGCACTTCAGTCAGCCCTACTTGCCTATGATAAACGCCACGGTTATCGAGGCGCTCAAAACAATACCGCTATAAAAGAAGGGATGAAAGCTGAAGATTTCGAACAAATGCTCTCACGCTTTGACAGGATAGGTCCTCTACATCCAGGTATTGTTATATCCATCGAAGAAAAGCTGGCTCAGATCCATGTAAAAGATCATGAAACCATTGAACTATCATTGGCATCATTAGTTTGGGCACGCAAACAATTAGGTACAAATCGTCGAGGAAAAGCAGTTACCGACGTGACCGATATACTCTCACTTGGAGACATTATTCAGCTTCATCAAGACGCTAAAGGATCATGGCAATTAGCACAGTTGCCCGAAGCTGAAGGTGCATTAATTGCAGTGTCACCCTTTGATGGCTCAGTCACAGCCCTTAATGGCGGTTTTGAATATTTCCAAAACAAATTTAACCGCGTAACACAGTCTCGTCGCCAGCCTGGATCAGGATTTAAACCCTTTATTTACTCAGCAGCTCTAGACAAAGGCTATACGGCGGCCAGCATTATTAATGATGCTCCGGTCGTATTCGACAACCCCTCTGATGAGAATGTTTGGCGCCCAGAAAACTATAGTGGAAAGTTCTTTGGTCCCACACGCTTACGCGTTGCATTAACCAAGTCACGCAACTTAGTATCAATCAGAATTCTTCGTGATATTACGGCAAATTATGTTATCGGCTATGCCAAGAAGTTTGGTTTTGATACAACGCAAATGCCTAAGAGCCTATCACTGGCATTAGGAAGTGGTAGCGCAGCCCCATGGGATATGGCTCGGGCCTACTCATCATTAGCCAATGGCGGTTATCGTGTTGAACCATACATTATTCAGCGTATTGAAAATGCTGACGGTGAAATAATCATGCAAGCAAACCCTCTAACGGTCTGTGAAACATGTGTTGTCAACGATACAGTGACACAAGCGGACAGTGAAGTATTAGCCCTTAAGCCTGCTGAACGCATCATGACAGCCCAAAATAACTTTATTATGAATAGCTTATTGCGAGATGTTGTTCGTTATGGAACAGGCCGCAAAGCAATGAGTCTGGGTCGACATGATCTTGCTGGAAAAACAGGGACCACAAATGATCAGATTGATGCTTGGTTTAATGGCTTCCACCCTGAACTCGTCGCCATTAGTTGGGTCGGTTTTGACGCACCTAAAACACTAGGACGGTATGAAACTGGTGGGCGAGCAGCGCTCCCCATGTGGATTGATTTCATGAAGGTTGCACTTGATGACGTACCTGAAGAGCCGCTACATCAGCCGGTTGATATGGTCACCGTCCAAATTGATCCTGATACAGGATTATTGGCAGGTCCTGATACGCAAAAGACTATTTCAGAAACTTTCCGTGAACAGTATGTACCAACAGAAATATCTCCACCAACTCATATAGAGCTAGAGCCTTCAAGCCAAAACCTAGTTCCTGATGAAGAGCTGTTCTAGATAAGCGCTTGTTTGGGAGAAAAAGTATTCCAGCGTAAGTCAACTAGACGATCCTACTTAACTCGTTTTGCCAAGCCTCCTGTTGACAATATGCCATCAGGATAATGTCCATTCAATAGCTTTAGCTGTAATAGTGGGCTATTACTGATACGTGACTTTCTGGCCCAAGCGGCATAATTATCACGCTTTTTAATCGTTACAATTTCCAAATGCAAAGCCCGTGCAAGCGGCCTTTCATCTACAGACAACTTATGAAAGCTTCTTACGGTACTTAAAAAATCAACATCAAAGCGATCAAAATCTTTACTATTTTTAACACCTGCATAGAATATAAAGGCTTGATCACGGAAGTAAACTATCGATACTCGTATTAATTTATCCTTCCTTATAAAAAGTCCAGTATAAGCATCCAGACCATTTACATTGAGCTTTCTTCCCGCATGTATATTCTTAATCTTTAATCGCGTTTCAATAAACGCTTTAGGCGATAGTTTCCGATTAATATCTGCTGCTCTCATCTCAATAAAAGCGAGGCCTCCAGAAGAAATTGCCTGTAAGCTGTCAGCCCGATTATTAACCTGCCAAGCAATAGGAAAATCAACTGAGAAATTCATAGCTAAATGATAAAAATGGCGACCAGAACGAATACCTTCTTCTTCACTATCCCCAAACACCAAGCCATCAATATGGTTCAAGTATTCTCGGCGTAGTGTTTTACCTTGCTGCCCTGCAGAAAACTGTTCTGCGCTTCCAACCACTTCATGCAATCGTGTGTCATTATCAGGATGGGATGCAAATAAGCCATGATAACCTTTCGCTTCTCGACCTTGTTTCTTAGCTTCAGCTGCTGCAAATGTTTCCTGAGTTTTTAAAACCCGAATCACCTCAATCATAGCATTAGGATTATAGCCAGCTTTAGCAAGATATTCTGCACCCAGACCATCAGATTCTAATTCGTGCTCACGGCCATAACCACTCAACAAAGCCCCACTCATAAGATTAAATAAATCTTGTGTAGCACCACCCCGAAGTTCAGGGAAAAGTATTGAGCCTAATAAATAACCCAATCCTGCAGCTTGAGATGCACTTTGCTGACGCACACCATGTCGTGCTGTAACATGACCAATCTCGTGCCCCAATACTGCTGCAAGCTCAGCCTCGGAATTCAGGTAAACCATCAAGCCTCGAGTGATATAAATATACCCGCCAGGAAGCGCAAATGCATTAATAACTGGTGAATCTAAAACCGTAAACCGGTAAGTGAGATTCTGCCGATGACTTACAACAGCTAAACTGTCACCAACAGACTGAACGTACGACTGAAGCTCTTCATCGTCATAACGACCATACTCGGCAATGATTTTAGGATGATTAGTTCGGCCTAAGGCAATTTCACTATCTTCGCTCAACATGACAAAGTCATGACTGCCACTTACAGGGTTTTGAGCACATCCTGTTAAGCTTAAAAACAGCAAAGCCCCTGCTAAAAAGCAGAGGCTTTGTAATTTATCACGCACTATATTTTTCACAAATACGTTTTTTATCATTTTCATTCTTGACCTAATATATAGGTCTGTCGAATTATTTTCCGTATTTTTGGCGGAATTTATCAACACGACCAGCAGTATCAAGCATTTTTTGCTTGCCTGTGTAGAACGGGTGACACTCTGCACAAACATCCAAGCTCAAAGCACTGCTGCGAGTAGAACGTGTTTTAAATGAGTTACCACAGCTACAAGTAACTTCGATCTCGCTGTATTCTGGATGGATATCCGCTTTCATATCTATTCTCGTTAATGTTTGTAAAAATATATTAGCCTGACCTAAAATATAATCAAGGCTTTAGAACCGTGCAATTTTACTGATCAATCATGCTAACGGCAAGCTTTTATTTAAATCTATGAACTATGATACTAAATAAAGCGCTTTTCTGCCACCAATAATGCCTGGTTCCGCCAACCTTGCTCAACATCGCCCAACAAGGATTCTTCACGGTAAACTCTTGGTTTCATTGGTGAAAAAAGCTTTAACAACTCATTATCTGCTAATAAGAAGTCCGGGTTATTCGGTCCCTGATCCGTCACTTTTTGTTGGCAATAAGTTTGATAAAACAATAATCCACCCGGTTTTAAAGCGGCTATTAGGCGGGGGCACAAGCCTCGATCTAAGAAAAAACTCACCACTAATACATCTAAACTGTTTTCTTTTGGTGGTGATTTAATCACATCTCGCACTTGCGCATCGATTGTGAGGGAAGCTTCAGCGGCAACGTCACTCAACTGCTCAATGGCAACGGCTGAGGCATCCCATGCTTCAACATCCAAACCAGCTTGAGCAAGTAGTCGTGCATTTGCCCCTTGGCCACACGCTAAATCTAAAGCCCGGCCTTGTGTAGGCAGTAAATGCTGATTTTGAGTTAAGACATAACAGGCTGTCGGCTCAGCCTTTTTCTCACTATAAATTCGGTCCCACTTTGATTGCATTGTCACCATGATAAGGTTAACGTCGCCAAAATGCTGGTGTCAACACCACTAATAAGGTAAATATTTCTAAGCGACCTAATAACATCGCAATACATAATACCCATTTTGAAGGTGAGTTAATGTCACCATAATTAGCCCCGACCTCACCCAAACCAGGTCCAAGATTATTCAGACACGCAGTTACAGCTGAAAAGGAGGTCACAATATCCAGCCCCGTTGCCATTAAAAACAAATGCATAATACTGAAACAAAAAATGTATAAAGCAAAAAAGCCCCATACAGCACCGACGACTTTGGGTGGTAAAGCTTTATTGTTCACTTTAATCGCATAGATCGCATTGGGATGAATTAGCCGTAAAACTTCACGATAACCCTGCTTGAATAACAGCATGACACGAATTACTTTCATCCCTCCGCCGGTCGATCCTGCACAACCGCCAATATAGCTAGTCATTAATAATAATATCGGTAAAAAACCAGGCCATAAAGAATAATCAGTGGTAGTAAAACCTGTTGTAGTACCAATAGATACAGCTTGAAATATACCTTGATGAATGGCCGTCCAAGGCGTATCAAAGGTGTGGGTAAAATAAAGATAGGTTGATGTGACAATAGAAATAATCGCTAAGATCCATAAATACACACGTAATTCTGAATCCGCTAAATAGTGTTTAATGGAACGATGTCGCCATGCCAAAAAGTGTAAGGAAAAATTCATCCCTGCCAGCAACATAAATACGACCGTAATCATTTCAATCGTGGCACTATTAAAAAAGCCTATACTCGCATCATGAGTCGAGAAACCACCGATAGCAACCGTCGAGAAACTATGTCCTATTGCATCAAACCACGTCATTCCAGCCCAATGAAAGGACACTGCACAAGCAACGGTAAGGGTTAAATAGATATACCACAGTGCTTTTGCAGTCTCTGTAATTCGCGGTGTCAATTTAGAGTCTTTCATCGGACCTGGCGTTTCAGCACGATATAACTGCATTCCCCCGATCCCAAGTAACGGTAAGATGGCAACGGCTAAAACCACGATTCCCATCCCCCCTAGCCATTGCAAAAATTGACGGTAAAACAACACCGCCTCTGGCAGGCCATCTAAGCCTGTTAACACGGTAGCCCCTGTTGTTGTTAGGCCTGACATTGATTCGAAAACGGCGTCAGTAAAGGACATTGCTGGCACTTGCGTCATGAAAAAGGGAATTGCCCCAGAGATACCTAAAGTCACCCAAAACATGACCACCACTAAAAAGCCATCACGGATCTTTAACTCTTTTCGGTGTTTACGTACCGGGAACCAAAATGCAATGCCGGCAAGGAGCAGCAGTAAAAAAGCATCTACAAAAGCTTGCGTGGATCCATCTTGATAATAAAGAGAGACCGCAATAGGCGGCAATAGTGTAAAACTAAAGAGCCCCAATAAAATACCTAGAATGCGTTGTATGGTTAAAAACTGCATTAATTTGCCTGATTACGTCTACTAATTTGCCGATAATACGCCCACACTAGCAACATGAACAGAGACAATACTAATAAAGGTGTTTGTCGCCAATTTACATAGGGCGTTTTACCCTTCCTAGGCTGAACCATTCCAGTTAAGACAGCTTGTTCAAACTGGGCCGTTTGCTGGCTGATATCACCTTTAAAATCAATTAATGCTGAAATACCATTGGTTGTAGCTCGCACCAATGGCCGCCCCATCTCTAATGCACGGTTCTGAGAGATCTGTAGATGTTGATGGGCAGCAAAAGAATCCCCATACCACGCATTATTAGTGGCATTAACTAGCATCGTCGCTTTCGGTAAGCTACGTAAAACTTCTGTTGAGAAAATATCTTCATAACAAATAGATAGCCCTATTGGCTGACCGGCCACCTGTAATAAGTCTGTTGCAAGAGGTCCAACCCGAAATGCCGACATCGGTAAATCAAAGAATTTAATTAGTCCTCGCAACCATTCAAAAGGAATATAGTCACCAAATGGCACTAAATGATTTTTATAATAAAAACCTTCTTGGCCATTTTCTAATGCCAAAATACTATTGTAATAATCACCTGTTGCGCTATTCATCACCGGCAAGCCTAACAGTATTGCAGTATCATTTTGCTTGGCTAGTTGTGCCAGTGGATCGAGGAATATTTCTTTTGCTTGATGATGAAATACAGGAACGGCATTTTCGGGCCACACAATTAAATCACTTTGCCAATTTTCTTTTGTTCTCGCTTCATATAAGGCAAGAGTCTTAAAAAATTGCTGTGGATCCCATTTAATCGCTTGTGGAATATTGCCTTGAATAATACTGATTTGTATTTCTTCATCAACGGGCTGGGTCCATTGCTTTTGCTTGAGCCAGTCGCCACCGAGCCATATCAAGGAGATGACCAACAATGGCCACCAGTATCTTTTTTGGTATACCACCGCAAGTAAGCCTGCGGATACTGCGGTGAGTAATGAGACACCGAGGGCACTTATCACTGGGGTATAGCCCGCTAAAGGGCCATCAATTTGTCCTACCCCCACATCCAACCAGGCCAAGCCAGTTAAGAACCAGCCTTTAAAGATCTCAAATAATAGCCATGCAACAGGGAGCAATAAAATAGTGTCTCGTGTTACTAACTTTCCTCCCGTGATTCGCTGAATTCCCCAGCCCAGAAGAGCGAGATAAGACGCTAAGAAGCTGACAAATAGCCCGGTCAACAATGCAGCTAAAAGCACAGGAGCTTGACCAAAATCGTGGATCGCGACATAAATCCAAGAAATACCAACGCCAAACATGCCGATACCAAAGAGAAAGCCACGTAATGCGGCTTGTTTTGCCGTCGTGTTATGCCACGATAAAAATAGTAATGCTAAACTGAATACGGCGACGGGATAATAATGAAAAGGAGAGAAAGAAAGTGGAAGCAATGCACCTGCTGTCAAAGCAATCAAATGACCATAGCAAGATGAGTTAGGCATTACTTATTTTCCCTTTTAATGTCAGACCGCAGAATCATCCATATCTTGCTTGTCTTTTTCCTGCAAGATAGTCATTTCTAATAAATGAATTCGACGATGATCCGCCCTCATTACGGTGAATTTGAATTGACCTATTGTCACTTGCTCATCACGTGCGGGTAAATGGCCAAAGTTGTTCATGACAAAGCCGCCCACGGTATCAAAGTCATCATCATCCCAATCAGCAGAAAAATAGTCATTGAAGTCTTCTACCGTTGTTAATGCCTTGATGGTATAACTTGAATCATCATGTTTTAAGATCGGCGCATCATCATCAATATCATGCTCATCCTCAATCTCACCGACAATTTGTTCAAGTACATTTTCGATCGTAACCATGCCCGCAACACCACCATATTCATCGACAACAATAGCCATATGGTTTCTACGCGCACGAAACTCTCGCAATAATACATTCAACCGTTTACTTTCAGGAATAAAGACAGCGGGACGCATAATTTCTTTGAGATCAAACTCAAACTTATCGGCAGCAACAACTGCTGCGAGTAGATCTTTTGCCAGTAAAATACCGATGACGTCATCTCGGTCATCATCAATTACGGGGAAACGAGAATGTGCCATTTCAGTAATTAATTTTAAGGTATCTTCTGCTGAGGCATCACGTGACACCATCACCACTTGCGAGCGAGGAATCATCACATCACGTGCCTGCATTTGCGACACACTTAAAGCGCCTTCTACTATCGATAGCGCTTCTGCATCCAAAATATGACGCTCTGATGCATCACGGATGAGTTCAATAAGTTGCTCTTGATCTTGAGGCTCTAGCAGCCCCTTACCCAGACGTTGAACCCAGGTCAGACTAGTTTGTGGGCTACTCGATCGTCCATCACTCATGAGTTTGTCTCTTCTTGATACGGATTATCAATCGCTAAGCTGTGTAGAATTTTTTTCTCGAGCTCTTCCATGATCTCTGCCTCATCATCTTCAATATGATCATAGCCTAATAAATGTAAGCAACCATGAACCACTAAATGCGCCCAATGATGGTGCTGTTCTTTTTGCTGTTCTCGTGCTTCTTTTGCAACAATCGGCGTGCAGATAATTAAATCACCTAATAAGCGAGGCTCCATCGGTACAGGAGAATCAAAAGGAAAAGATAAAACATTCGTTGGACCTGATTTGCCACGATAGGTCGAATTTAACTCTGCGCTTTCTTCAATCTCAACCAAACGAATACTTAATTCACACTCTTCGGGCACCGATTGCAAGGCCGCTTCGACCCACTGCTGGAACTGCTTCTGACTTGGCACATCACCTTCACAGGCTACCTGCACATCAGTAATGATGGTCATAACTATGCTCGCTCCGCACTTTCATAGGCGACAACTACCTTTTGTACCAAGGCGTGGCGGACAATATCTTTTGCTTGGAAAAAAGTAAAACCAATGCCTTCGATATCTTTCAATACTTCAATAGCATGACGTAAACCCGAGGCTTGTGGATTAGGTAAATCAATTTGCGTAATATCGCCGGTAATCATGACTGTCGAGTTATAGCCCATACGGGTCAAAAACATTTTCATTTGTTCTTTAGTGGTATTTTGCGCCTCATCCAAAATGATAAATGATTCGTTTAATGTGCGCCCCCGCATATAAGCCAGTGGTGCCACTTCAATCACATTTCGCTCAATCAGTTTTGCTACCCGCTCAAAACCTAACATTTCATACAAAGCATCATATAAGGGACGTAAATATGGGTCGACTTTCTGACTCAAATCACCCGGAAGGAAACCGAGATTTTCACCCGCTTCTACAGCAGGCCTTACCAGTAATATGCGGCGTACGAAATCACGCTCTAAAGCTTCAACAGCACAGGCAACCGCTAAATATGTTTTACCTGTTCCTGCTGGACCAACCCCAAAATTAATATCATAGGTCATCGCTTTACGTAAATAATCGTGTTGATTTTCACCGCGCGCTTTGACTAGGCCGCGTTTCGTTTTTATCACCACTTGCTGCTGTTCAACAACCGCTAGTGTTTCTTCACCATCCGCTTGGCGAATGGTCATATGCACTTGCTCGGGCACTAAGACCGTTTGTGCTGTTTCAGCATACAGTTCATGCACAACCTCTTGCACATTAGCCAATACTTCAGCCTTACCAATGATCTGAAATTTAACACCGCGGTTATTAATCTCGACACCAAAGCCGCGCTCCATCATTCTTAAATGTTCATCAAGGTGACCACATAGATTTGCTAAACGAGGATTATCGGCAGGACTAAGCTCAAAACTAATGCTGTCCAATGAAGGTTTTTCTATTGTCAAAATGAAGGTCTCAATATGTTAAAGAATAATACTGTCAGCAAGCAATTCACCACGTAGGGAGTTACTATAAGCTTCAGTAATATTAACGTCGACAAACTTGCCCAATAATGCCTGGTCTCCAGCAAAAACAACCGAACGGTTATTTTCAGTACGTCCTTTCATCTCGCCGTCAACACGTTCGGCAACACGTTCAACTAAAATTCGCTGTGTCGTGCCCAACATCGCTTGACTGTGCGCGGCCTCTTGTTCAAGCAATTGCTCTTGAATCAGCTTCAAACGATTCTTTTTAACCTCATCAGGGACAGAATCAGTAAAGGCTGCCGCTGGTGTACCAGGACGCGCGCTATAAATGAAGCTGAAAGAATGATCAAAATTCATTTCTTTAACCAAATCTAAAGTCGCTTGGAAATCAGCATCGCCTTCATCAGGAAAGCCAATAATAAAATCACTCGACAAACTAATATTAGGTCGCACTTGTTGCAGACGACGAAGTTTAGCTTTGTATTCTAATGCCGTATGGCCTCGTTTCATCATCGCTAAAATACGATCTGAGCCTGATTGTATCGGCAAATGAACATGGTCAACAAGCTCAGGTATTTCAGCAAAGGCTTCAATCAAACTATCTGAAAATTCAACCGGATGAGAGGTGGTAAAACGAATGCGGTCAATGCCGTCAATCGCAGCTACATAATGAATTAATAAAGCTAAATCAGCACTATCATCACCATCCATCTCGCCCTGATAGGCATTCACATTTTGACCTAATAAATTTATTTCACGTACACCTTGCGCTGCTAAGGCACGAATCTCGATCAACACCTTATCAACGGGACGGCTAACTTCTTCACCACGCGTATAAGGCACAACACAGAAAGTACAGTATTTACTACAGCCTTCCATAATCGATACAAATGCTGAAGGACCATCTGCTTTAGCTTCCGGCAAATTATCAAATTTTTCTATTTCAGGAAAAGTAATATCGATTCTTGGTTGATGACTTTTTTTAACATCATCTAACATTGCGGGCAAACGATGCAGTGTTTGCGGGCCAAAAATCACATCCACATACGGAGCACGACGACGAATTGCATCGCCTTCTTGGCTGGCCACACAGCCGCCAACACCGATAATTAAGTGGGGTTTGTCATCCTTCCAGGTCTTCCAGCGACCCAGTTGATGAAACACTTTTTCTTGCGCTTTTTCACGGATAGAGCAGGTATTCAGTAGTAATACGTCTGCTTCTTCTGCAATATCGGTTATTTCTAACTGATGTGATTCTGCAAGTACATCTGCCATTTTTGATGAATCGTATTCATTCATCTGACAGCCAAAAGTTCTAATAAAAAGTTTACCGGCCATTCACTCAAAAATCATATATAAATAAAGATCATACAGAATACTATACTTTTATAGTTCAATTCAAAATTAGTCACACTAAGTCATTCCAGCCATATTATTGATTTACTTAGTAGATAAAGAAATTCACATGGTCACAAAGCCATAAATAGTCTATTTTGTTAGCTATTACACACCTTTAATGGATAAGCGGTTGACATGGCCCATGTGGTGGGTATAAAGTCCTTTATAAATATATAGTAAGGACAACAATATGAGCTTCAACGTTAACACGCCGGATGAGGATGTCGTACTTGATCCCGTAATCCCTGCTCCTGTCAGCTTTGTGACACTGGCGGCAAATTTTCAAACTGGTTTGAATGCCTCCCAAATCAGTTGGAGCAATATTGACTGGTCATTTATTCCTGCTGACACTGCCCTTCCTGACTATACCGACACTGATGATCTTGAATCGGTGACCGTCTTTATGTCGTCTAACGTCAGCACTGGTGAGATACTCGTCGACAGTGAAATCATTGTACGAAATATCTCCGGTGATCCACTACAAGAATATGTGGTCATTGACTTATTTGGCAATATCATGAGCGATGATGAGCTTGCATCATTGGCAGGCTATACGCTGGTAGATGCTGATGTTTATAAATACAATGAAGACAGTACTGAATTATTGCCTATTACAGAAAAAGTACTGGCGGACAGTTTAGGTACTATCATTACTCCTGACAATGTCTCTGTGATTGGTAATTACACCATTCAAGAAGTGCCTTTTTACCTACGTGATGCCGATGGCAATGTTGTTAGAGGTGGTGATGGTGGTACTCCAGAGCTTCTGGTTCCCGTTCAAATCGGTAACTCCTTATTCCAACAACAAACTGAATTTGTCTTAATTGATCCCTTTGGTCGGATCATGCCAACCGCTGATGCCATCGCCCTAGGTTTTCAAACAGCAGATATTGATATCTGGCGTTTTACACCACATGAAGATGGTTATATGACTAATACGGAGGTCATCACTGAAACCGTCTTAGTGAAACCTAATGGCAGTTTTTGGGCTGCAGGTGATATCCCGTTTTTATCATCTAATGTGACCCTTGCACAAACAGATTTCCTAGTCCGTGATGATGATGGTGAGATTGTTACAGAACTAACAGCGGTAGAGCTAGAAGAAGTTGAAGAAGTTGAAGAAGTTGATGTCGGTGCCGATATTATCTTCGCCCTTGGTGGAACCGATGGCAACGATCATTTGCGTAATACATTTTTCAGCACGCCGGCGGACACCACAGGTGTACCAAAAGCTATAACAGGTGCATTAGTGGGTTTCTCTGGTGATGATGCGCTGTATTCAGAGAATACTGACACCGCTATGTTAATGGGTGGTTCTGGCGATGACTCCTATATTTTAGATGGCGTCACCAATGATTCGGAGACAACAACATTTGTTCAAGTAGTTGAACAAGGTGGCGATGATAATGATGTGCTCATTAGTTACAATAATGATTGGGCTTTTGCCGGTGATATTGATGGTCAACACCTCATCCTAACAGATGAAACCCAAACAGATATTGTCGTCATCTGGGATTATAATGCGCCCAATGCAAAAATTGAGAACTTCTGGTTTGACTTCGATAATAACGGCATCAATGAACATTATAGTTTTGAACAATTTAATAACAAATTGAATAGTAGTGACTTCTGGTTTGGTAGCTTAGACTCTGAAGCCTTAGGTCTTAGCCGTACCACTATGACTGAACTAACAAGTACCATTTCTGAAGCGGTCAGCCTATCTGCACAAATTGAAAATTATCGTCATATTGATTATGATACAACGCTGTCTATCGCTCGACTTTATCAAGCCGCGTTTGATCGTAGTCCTGATGAAGGTGGTTTGAATTTCTGGATTGATCAATGGGAAGGCGTCAACTTAAGTCTGACGCGAATTTCTGATGAGTTTTTTGCCTCACAAGAATTCACTGATACTTACGGTAGCTTAAGTAACAATGACTATGTCACTCAACTTTATGCTAATGTTTTGAATCGTACACCCGATCAAGGCGGCTTAGATTTCTGGACTAATGGTCTATCTAATGGCATATCCGAAGCTGATGTATTGCTTGAGTTCTCAAACTCACTGGAAAATAAAATCAATACTGAACTGCAACTCAGTGGCTTAACAGAAGTGACGCCTGGAGATTGGGCTCTATAAAAGCTCGTATAGCAAAATACAAAATGGCACCGAATGCAAAAGGCATAACGGTGTCATTTTTATTGCCTTGCAACATCGCTAAGCAACAGAGAGAAATATACACCACAATTCATTAAGGAATAATGATATGGCAATCAAGGACTGGCCTGCCGATGAAAGACCCCGCGAAAAACTCTTACAGCGTGGCGCGCAAGTATTATCTGATGCTGAGTTATTGGCAATTTTTCTACGCACCGGTGTGACCGGACTATCTGCAGTTGAACTCGCACGACGACTATTAAATCATTTTGGTAGTTTACGCGCCCTACTCGAATCCGATCAGCAGCACTTTTGCCAAGAACATGGTCTAGGGCCGGCAAAATATGCTCAGCTACAAGCGGTGTTAGAAATGAGTCACCGTCACCTTGAGTCTACACTCAGTCGGGGTGATGCATTGACGGATGCAGAGACAACCAAACAATATCTACAGCAACGTTTACGCGCGTATCCACATGAAGTCTTTGCTTGCTTGTTTTTAGATACCAAACATCGCATGATTTCATTTGACGAGCTATTTTCTGGCACCATTGATAGTGCCAGCGTCTACCCCAGAGAGGTTGTTAAACGCGCACTAGCTCACAATGCTGCAGCGGTTATATTGGCTCATAATCACCCTTCAGGTATTGCTGAACCCAGCCTTGCCGATCACAACATCACCCAACAACTGAAAGCAGCATTAGATCTAGTCAATATTCGAGTGCTTGATCACATTGTTATTGGTGATGGTGAAACCGTTTCATTTGCCGAAAGAGGCCAGCTCTAAGTTAAGTTAAGAATCGAAGGGTTTATCAGAAAATACTTTGTTACCCGTAAACATGGCTGAAACAAGGCCATTACGCTCTTTTACTTCCGTCACTACAACACCGACAAGATGTAAAAATACAGCGACTAATAAAATGTAAAACACATAATAATGGGTGCTGATAAAGGGTTTTCTAAAGTCACGCATCGCCTTATAAGCTTGTTCATCAACGCCCTCTTTTGAATAGGGTTTAACCAGCTCTATCGTCGTCGAATCAGTAGCAACCCATTCCTTTATCGTATTACCAAAAGGCGGCATATAAACATCCGTGCCCGCTAGAACCAAACCACTGATGGCTTGAATCGTTAATAATAGAAAAAGCAAAGCCACCATTAGTCGTGCAATTGGATTATGGCCTAAAAAGCCAACTGGCTTGGCGGACTTCACCCCCGTTATCATCGCTGATAATTGGCGTCGATACTCCGTGCCAAAGGGTAGGATGGCAGACCAACGGGCATAGCGACTGCCGATAAAGCCCCAGATAATTCGCCAAGTGAGATTCGCTGCAAATACATAACCGATATAGACATGAACTGTTTTTAATAGGATTTTGCCATCACTAGGCACGCCTAATGCTTTGGCATTTAAGATCACCGTACCAATAGCAATAAGCCCTAATACACAAAGTACGTTCAGCCAGTGAAAAATACGTACGGTTTTATCCCATACTGGATAAGCTGTTAATGGTGATGTTGAATCTGTCATTGTCTGATCCTCTCTTGCTTATTATTAACAAGTATTACAGCAGCTAATTCTTAGCTAAGTATTAACAAAGATCCACCATTGTTAAACTTATACGGCTCAAGTACTTTTTTTCAAACTGAAAATGGGTATTTGATTGCCTCGTGGCATTCATAACCCACCACGTCAAAATCATCCATCGTGACCCAGGTTTCGAGATCCTCGAGTGATTTAATATCAGGATTTATTATTAATTGCGGTGATGCTAAGGGTTCACGTTTTACCTGTACATCACGCATTAACTCAAGCTGATCTTCATAAATATGAGCATTAATTATTTTATGATATGCCATACCTGCTTTATGGCCAGTAATCTGAGCAATCAATGCGAGTAGAGTGAAGACTTGCACCTGATTAAAATTTAAACCCAGAGGCACATCACAAGAGCGCTGATAAGATGTTAAATAAAGCGTATCACCTAATAGTGAAAAGGTATGAGTATGCATACAGGGACGCAAGCAGCCCATATGGAATTCACCGGGATTATAAAAGCTTAGGATCTCCCCCCGATCATCTATTCCTTGTGATAAGTTATCGACTAACTTACGTAGTTGGTCTAAATGACCACCATCAGGTTTCGCCCATGAGCGCCCTTGAATACCATAAACACGGCCCATATCATCAGAGCCTTTGCGATAAGGATTAGCTAACCACTGCTCGTTGTCGTTGGCATTAGCATCCCAAGTCTTAGTACCTAATGCACGAAAATCAGCGGCATTATCATAAGCTCGAATATAACCAAGAATCTCGGCAATCGCGGACTTCCAATAGCTTTTACGTGTGGTGATTAAAGGAAATTGATTGTTTGCCACATCATAATTTAGATCGGCATTAACCACGGTGAGACATCGCTTGCCAGTACGCTGATTTTCTATCCAATGGCCTTGGTCGATAATTCGATTACATAGATCAAGATACTGTTTCATGGCAAGCCTTAGCTAAAATTAAGGTAACAATATTATGCATTAACTAGGTCTAATGCAATGATTGCTACTATTTATCCAAGCCCATAGAGCCCCGCATACGCGAGGATGACGTTCTGCACGCTACTACAGCGAGTATTTCTGCATTCGATACAAAAGCGTATCACGGCTAATACCCAATAAACGTGCTGCACGTGAGCGATTACCAGCTGCCATTTCTAATGCTTGCTCGATTAAATCTAATTCAACTTGTGCTAATTTGATCCCGGTTGGCGGTAAGGTAAATAAATGCTCATTTGCAGCCACTTCCGGCATCATTTCATGCGGCAAGTCTTCAGCATGTAATAATTTACCCGGATTTAATAAAGCCATTCGCTGACAAAAATTGCTTAACTCTCGTACATTGCCCGGCCAAGCATAGGTAAACAAGCAGTGTTCTGCATCTTTCGAATAACGTACTACGGCATTCGTGCCCGCAAGTTCACGGCCAAAATATCGTAATAACACCGTGATATCTTCACTACGCTCTCTTAACGGCGGCATCGTTATCGGCACCACTTGTAGACGATAAAACAAATCTGCTCGAAAACGAGCTGCTGCCACTTCATCTTGCAAGTTTGCACTTGTTGCAGCGAGAATACGTACATTCGCCAACTGCAATTTATGGCTGCCTTGTAACTGACATTCGCCCACTTCTAAAAAACGTAATACTTTTGCCTGAACAGAAAGTGGCAAAGCATTAACCTCGTCAAGAAAAACCGTACCACCATCTGCGGCTAATAATCGACCTCGATGTTCAATTTCCCCTTCGCTATTACAGCGTCCAAATAAATCTAATTCGATACCTTCCGTTTGTAATGAAGTACAGTTAATCGTTATCAAAGGTTTATCTTTTCGACCACTTTCTGCATGTAGAGCCTGAGCTAATAACTCCTTGCCTGTCCCTGTTTCACCGTAGATCAAGACACTAGCATCACTCGCGGCGATCATCGGCAGTGTACGTAAAATATGAGTTATTTGAGGAGAAGTTCCTAATAGCGTTGTCATCTCTTCACTCCATATTCATTTGTGAATGATCTACTGGATGCACATGATTGACCGAATGGTCATGACCCCCACTATGATCCATTGGCCAAAAGGCAGTTGCAAGCGCCATTAAAATAATAGAAACACCGGCAATTTGGCGTAAATGTTTGATTCTCGCCATTGCGGCAAGAAAACCTGTAAACATGCCTGCTCCCATCACAGCAGGTAAAGTCCCTGCACCAAAAGCTAACATAATTAATGCGCCATGGACTGGATCACCCGCCGTAACGGCCACTGCCAAACCGGCATACACCAAACCGCAAGGCAACCAGCCCCAGATCATGCCTAAAAAGAAGGCTTGAGAATGTTTGCGTACCGGCAATAATTTTTGCCCAATAGGCTGTAATAGTTTCCAAATAGGACCTCCTAAACGCTCCATCCGAGCAAACTTAGGAAACCAACCGGCCAGATAAAGCCCCATAGCAATCATCACAAAAACAGACACGTAGCGTAAGATTAGATGACCATCAAATTGTGCTAATGGTGAGCTGATTAAGCCGACAATTGCACCAGCCACACCATAACTTAGTAATCGTCCTAAGTTATAATTGAATACGTAAGGAAACATCTTTTTCTGACTTTCTCTAATTTCTGTCGGCAAACTTAAGGTTAATGCGCCAATCACTGAGCCACACATAGCAATACAGTGAACAGTACTGAACAAGCCAAGGAGAAACGCTGTGATATATGAACCGGTAAAACCATCCATCATTGAAAACCTTACGATATTGAAAGCAAATAGTGGCACATTAACATGTGATTTGAAAATTAAATTGCGTCATTTCACACAGTTATAACCTATAAAACACAATTTTATTGTCTGTAAACCCCCTAAAATAGCCGGTAACTATTTTAGGAGCACGCCGTGAAATCTTTTAAGTTATTACCTTTGCCATTATTGATGATGGGGCTTCAGACACCATTACATGCAGAACATATTAGCCTGCCGACCATCTCTGTTGAAGGCATTGCTGGCGAGGCAACCCCCTATGCCATTCCACCACTGTCTATAGCTACACCCGATACTGGAGACATGATTAAACGTCTCCCAGGTGCCAATATTAATAGTAACGGTCCACTAAGCAGCATTGCACAATACCGAGGCCTGTTTGGCGATCGAGTGAATGTTCTTATTGATGGTGTTCGCATCAGTCAAGCCGGTCCAAACCGTATGGATTCACCACTCAGTTATTTACCTGCCTCACGTGTAGCTGATGTTGCCTTGTATCGCGGTATCGCCCCAGTTAGTTCTGGTATAGAAACTATTGGTGGCACTATTATGGCTAATTCTAAACAAGCAGAATTTGCATCAACTGATGAAATAGAACTGCGCGGTAATTTAAGCGCAGGATATGCTGAAAATGGTAATAGCCGTTATGCTGGCATACTCGCCAGTGTCGCGAATCAAAATCATCGTCTGCAAATTGCTGGCAGTGCTGATCGTGGTGATGATATTGAATTTGATGGTGGCAGCATCGATCCAAGTCAACACGAACGTGAGACGGTTGGTATTAACTATGCCTTTCGACAACTAGGCCATGAACTCGAACTTGATTTTGAACACCACGATACCGGTGAAACAGGTACAGCAGCCTTACCCATGGATATCATCTATGCCCGTGGTGAAAACTACAAAATTAAATTCAGCAAAGATTTAGTCAATGGTGGCAAATTTAAGGCACGATTAAATTATCAAGATGCCGAACATCTAATGAGCAACTATGAATTACGCACCGGCCCTATGATGACAATGGGCATGATGACCATGCCAATGCATCGTTTTGCTGACACGGATGTTGAATCATTTGGCTATCATTTTAGTTACGGCCAAGAAAATTGGTTAGTCGGGTTTGATGGTGACCAAGCTGAACATAATGCCACCATGTTTGATCCCAATAATGGCAATTTCTTTCTGGAAAACTACAAAGACGTAGAGCGCGACCGCAACAGCGTCTTTGTCGAATGGAAAGGACTTATAAATGACAGCTGGAAATTAGAAACAGGTGCCCGTTATACCCGTGTTGCCATGGATGCAGGCCAAGTTGCTAGCAATGTAAATCCAATGGCACTAGCAGCTCCAGCGATGCCCGCCATGATGCAAATGCAAGTCAATATGCAGGCAATGGCATTCAATAATGCCGATCGAGATCAAAAAGATAATTTGCTAGATCTCACTGCCGTATTTACCCATAAACTGAATAACAACATTGATCTTGAAATGGGTCTAGCTCGAAAAGAACGTGCTCCGAGTTACCAAGAGCGTTATTTATGGGCCACAATGGAATCAACATCAGGCTTAGCTGATGGTAATAATTATGTCGGTGATGTAAATCTTGATCCAGAAACTGCGTATCAAGCCGAGCTTGGTTTTGATTGGCACAGTCAAAAAGCCGCATTTTCACCACGCATGTTCTACCATCACATCAATGATTACATTCAAGGTACTGCGTCAACAGATCCTAAAGTGATTGCTCTGAGCACCATGATGGGGGATGCAACACCTCTTCAATACAGTAATGTTGATGCCAAATTGTATGGCCTTGATGCTAACTGGTTTGTAGCCGTGACCAACACATGGCAACTCGATGGAACCATCAGTTATGTTCGTGGTAAACGACGTGATACTAGCGATAATCTATATCGTGTCGCACCATTAACTGCTCGTACCATGCTGAGCTTTGTACAAACAGACTGGCGTGTAGGCGTTGAAGCTGTGACCGTGGCCTCTCAAAATCAAATCTCATCAGAAAATGAAGAGCAAAAAACAGCGGGGTATGCCTTGTTCAACGTATCTGGTAATTACCAAGCAAGTGAAAATATCATTGTAACGGCAGGTATGAACAATCTATTGGATCGTGACTACCAAAATCACCTCGGTGGTTATAACCGTATCTCTGATAATCCTGACATTGCTCGCATGGAGCGCTTGCCCGGTCTAGGTCGTAGTGCTTATGTAGGTGTAAACGTTAACTGGTAATTTTACTTTTCACCACAGAGACACCGAGGACACAGAAAAGTGCTTTTCTCTGTGAACTTCGTGTCTCTGTGGTTAATTAATAAACCCAGACTATGAATAAGATAGTTCATTCCCGCATGTTTTAGCGGGAATCTGGTGATTAAAATATGAATCCCAGCTAAAACCTACCGAAACGAAATAACCGAAGGGTCAATAATACGATCAGTTTTCAGCTTGCTTAATTAATAAGCGATTGAATTTGTTCGCGTTTATTCTTTAACTGAAACACGGCTTGTCTAGGTTCATCTGCATCGGTGGTATAAAGAAAACTGATGCTATCCCCTTGCTTAAATTGTTGCCATAACGACTCAATAGCAATCGTTGCCTTGATCGGAAAATCAACAACTTCTGGCCGTCTATCAGACTTCATATGCTGATAAATATCTTTATCCCAACCGCTTAATTTCAAAAAATCATCTTTTGCTGTTGAAACTGCACTAAACTGCCATTGTTGCTGAGATTGTTCGGACTCAAATGAATAGCTTACTTTTTGCTCTTCACCTGCAGGTGTATTACAGCGTTTCTCTTGATCTAATTTAATCGGTTGATGTTGATCGATTTGCAATACAATCAGTTCATGATCAGCAAAACTGTCCGCAACTTGATCGGTAATGATCAAACTGCCCCAGATCTCACCATTGTTTAAACGGTGAATCATTAACGTATCACCTGTTTCACTCGGCAATGTAATCGACTCTATTGCTTGTGCTGACAAGGCGACACAAAACAAAGCTAAACCAAACAATTTAAATAATTGCATCGTGCGCCCCCAAATAAGCATATCTTAATATTCTGACACACTAAAACACAATTGGTTCTCAATACCCATGATAGATGAAGATGCATATTTCAGAGTGCTTGAGCAATTCCAATTCTAGGCGCATTTATGTGGCAATGGTTATTCCCTTGCAAATAGATGGAACGACGAAGTGGGATTGCTCAAGCGCTTCTTTGATGGGTTTAAAAACGCTTTATGCTGCGTTATTGATTTTGCTAAGGGAATAACCATTAACTGCAATCAAAGCCTTGCCTAAATCGTTTTTAAATCCCACTGAATCAAGCACCTTTATTGATTATGGGTATATACAATCTATTGCCTGCTGGATTGTTTCGGCGCTAGCCGTTAGGCTATTATGGTTTCAATACCCAGACTATCATTAACCTTATGCAAAAAATTATTCGCGGTTTTTACAATTTATCTTTGTCTCCCACTGCTTGTGTGGCGACGATTGGTAATTTTGATGGCGTGCATTTAGGACATCAAGCGGTATTGACTCAATTGGCGATGAAAGGCGATACATTAGGTCTCCCCGCTGTAGTTATTACGTTTGAGCCGCAAGCAAATGAATTTTTTTCACCCGATAAAGCGCCGGCACGATTAAGTCGGTTTCGTGAAAAGATTGACACCTTACGTAGTTATTCAATTCAGCAATTATGTGTTTTACGCTTTAATAAAAAATTAGCGCAAATGTCAGCGGAACAATTTATTCAGCAATTAATAGTCGATGGATTGAATATTAAATATCTAGTTGTTGGTGATGATTTTAAATTTGGACAAGATCGTCTTGGTGACTTTGCCATGTTACAAAAGGCAGGTGCTGAACACGGTTTTCAAGTTGTGAATATGCACACCTTCTCGGTAGATAATATTCGAGTAAGTAGCACCCGAATTCGCCAAGCACTTAAAGCTGGTGACATTATGCAGGCTGAAAAATTATTGGGTCGCCCTTACCGAATGAGTGGACGAGTTGCTCATGGTGATAAACGTGGCCGAACAATGGGGTTTCCGACAGCTAATATTCATTTACACCGCTGTAAAGTGCCTTTGAGTGGCGTTTATGCAGTGCAGTTGTTTGGTGTGGAAGGTGAACCCATTCAAGGCGTAGCCAATGTTGGTGTTCGACCGACTGTTGGTGCTGATAAAGCATTGTTAGAAGTGCACTTATTTGATTTTGATCGGGAAATTTATGGTGAACATGTTCAGGTTCATTTTTTGCATAAACTTCGCGATGAACAAAAATTTGATGGTCTTGACGAGCTTATGATGCAAATCAAACAAGATTGTGTACAAGCTAAAGACTATTTTCTCAATCAGTAAATCTGCTGGCTTGATCTATATCAAAGAAAAGTAATATACAGCTTCTATTTAATAGGTAGGGCGTGTACTATTAGTGCAGTATTTATAAGCGTTTCGGGCATACTGAGTAGCTTTAATCAGTAATGCATTTTTAAGTAACTGAAAAAGAACTAAAAAATTATGTTGGAGAATTATCTCCCAATTTTATTGTTTGTGCTGATTGGTATCGGCTTCGGT
>ENA-OSET01000426-OSET01000426.1-sediment-metagenome-genome-assembly--contig:-NODE-426-length-47446-cov-6.396800_pt1 | contig 47446 bp, 42 predicted proteins | sample MGYA00237882_ERZ534229 | MGnify/ENA primary metagenome ERZ534229 (study PRJEB26408, sample SAMN06266212) | sediment metagenome | isolation source: Hudson Canyon methane seep mesocosm | place: USA:Hudson...
AATATATGGCAGCAATGAGTGTTGTTAATCAGTCAAATTGGTGTCTTGCAATTGGAGAGGGTCCATATATGGTATTAGAACAGCATCAAAACAGACGCTAAACCTGTCACAGCTATGACCAACCAACGATAATATTTTTCTTCGATACGTTTCACAAAAACAATGCCCACCCAAGCACCCAACGCGATAAAAGGTAAACTGATAAGATTTAACAAAAAAGAGTTCAGATCAATACTCTCCCAGCTAAACAAATGAAAGGGTACTTTAAACAGGTTAATCGCTAAGAAAAACCAAGCTGCGGTGCCAATATACTCGTTTTTGGGTAGTCGCATACTGAGTAGATACAAAGCCATAACAGAGCCCGCTAAGTTGCCAACCATAGTCGTCACACCGCCTAAAAACCCCATCAATAAAGCAAACCATAGGTAGTCTGGGATAGAATCTTTATTGGCTTTTTCCATCCATAACATCAAACCTAAGCTGACAAAAATAATCACACTCATGATGGTTTTAAATAATTGGTCGTCAATGACGTAACCCAGCCATGTACCAACCAATACGCCAATAGCTGCCGACGGAAATAACTTGATTAAGAAATACCAATTGGCATGCCTGTGGTAATACTTAACAGCAAATAAGTCAGCCATAATCAGCATAGGCAACATCAAACCTGCCGATACTTTCCCACCAAAAATAATCGCAAGCAAAGGCACAGCAAACATAGACGCACCATGCACCCCTGTTTTTGCCATGCCAATAAAAAACGCCACTAAAAATAGCAGCGCCAAAGTTGTGTAACTTAAGGAATAGGAAAACAGCTCTAACATGGGTAACAATCAATCATATTGAGCCGACTATTTTATCTATCAAAGTGCTTTTTCCCAAAATAATGCCTTACCCATTTTAGGGTCGAGTTCATAGCCAGCAAAACCAAACTTTAGGTAGGCATTTTTAGCCACTTGATTACCTTCCAACACTTCCAAGGTAATTTTGCAGCAGCCCTTTTCTTCAGCGATATTTTCAACATATTGCAACATTTTTTGACTGAGCCCTAACCCTCTAAATTCAGAGGACACCACTAGATCATGAATATTAATCAAAGGTTTTACACTTAAACGTTGAAAAAGCTTCAAAACAATTTACCAAGCCAGCAGGTTTGCCATCTACATAACAAATTACACTAAAGGCTTGGGGTAATTTTGCCAATTCAGATGCCAAATTATCTTTCACTGTTTGGCTTAACGCCGTTGCTCCCCCCATAGGATCAAGCGCGTAGTTCTCAAGTAGGAATAACATATCTTGAGTGTGTATAGTGTCCTGATAGTTCAGAGTAAAAACATCGATGTTCATTGAGGATTAACTTTATTGGCAGATAGAGGCGAAGAATGCCAGTGTAAGGGTTTGCAAGTCTAGTGGATTTAATTCAATTTCTAGACCCCTTCGGCCACCACTCACATAAATGGTTGGATATTGCTGGGCTGATTGATCAATGACTGTTTTCAACGATTTTTTCTGGCCAAGAGGACTGACACCACCCAACACATATCCCGTGCTGCGCTGCACTTCTGTTTTGTCAGCCATTTCGGCTTTTCTAGCACCACAAGCCTTGGCCACACTTTTCATACTCAACATTAAATTAACTGGCAGAACAGCCACCACCAACTCGGTAGTGTCTAATTTAACGACTAGTGTTTTAAATATTCGTTCAGACGCAACTGCCAGTTTCTCTGCCGCTTCTAATCCATAAGAAGCCTGCCCACTATCATGTTCGTATTGATGAACACTAAATTCAATTTTCGCCTTTTTAGCGCTGTTAACTGCTGGAGTCAAAATATAGGCTTATTTTTCAACCACACAATTTTTTTGAACTCTGGCTTTGACTTGGCGGATCATATTTATATCCCCTTCAGCTTCTGCATCAACTAAATCTAATTTGGAATCTTGGCATTTGAGTTTGTTGGCTTGGTTTTTCATATAGGCCTCGTCTTTCTGCTTTTGAATCACACCAGCCACACCAGTATATTGACCTCGGTCTTCTGGGCGTTTCTCTTTTTCGTAAGGTGGCGCTTGACGAGCACCACAAGCAACAAGTGTTAGGGTTAATGCACTAATAATAAAAATTTTGTTCACTGAATTTTCCTTTTAAAAATAAAACACGGCTATTGAAGCGCTACTCTAAATGAACTTTAGCTAATTCAGGCAATTCGCCTTCAAGACCCATGGCATGTTGAATAATTTTTTGTTTAGTAAATGATGAGTGATTAGCCAAACTTAAGCCAGTATCCCTGATTAATTTTTTAACCGGTTGATCTCCAGCAAATAAACGCTTAAAACCTTCCATTGCGGCAACCATTTTCACTGCTTCAGTTTTTCGCCAGCGTTCAAAAGGTCGTAAATTTTTAGCTAAGCCAAAATCCTTGTCTTGTTTGACCAATTTAATAATCTGTTCGGCCAATGCTGCAGCATCCAATATTCCTAAATTTGCTCCCTGACCTGCTAAAGGATGGATAGTATGCGCAGCATCGCCAATGATAGCGACTCTATTACCTACCCATTGGCGCGTATAACGCATTTTAAGCGGATAACTTTGCCTGTCACTGACTAATTCACAGATGCCTAATGTGCAATCGAATGCGGCAGTTAGAGCTTTGTTAAAATCTTGATTTGATAGTTTGAGCAGTTCAGCTGCTCTAGGTTCATCTTGAGACCAAACAATCGAACAATAATGGGGATCCCATAAAGGTAAAAAAGCCAAAGGGCCAGTAGGCGTAAAAACCTGCCGAGCAATGTGCTTGTGCGGCAAAGTAGTTTTTACTGTTGCGACTATCGCATGTTGATCATAATCCCAAAATGTTTGCGCTAAATTAGCCAGCTTTTTTACCATTGAATTAGCACCATCAGCGCCTATCACTAATCTGGCACTTAACTGACTACTGTCGTCTAAGGTAATAAAACATTCTTGTTGGCCAAATACTAACTGCTTTATCTTTTTAGGGGCAAGTAGCTCAATAAAACTACTGTTCTGGGCTTGTATCCATAAACTGTGTCGAATCGCTTGATTTTCTACAATATGACCAAGTTGTTGTTTTTCAACTTGCTGAGCAGAAAACTCGATTTTAGCAAAACTGTCTTGATCCCAAACCTGCATGTCCACATAACTGCAGATTCTACTTACATCTAAATGCTGCCACACACCTAAGTTACGTAAAATATTCTCTGTGGCTAAGGTTAGTGCGCTTACACGTAGTTGCGGATCACCACTTGGCATAGACTCACTAACATGTCCTTCAACCACAGCAACCGACAATCCACTGCCTTTTAAAGCAAGCGCTTGCGTCAGCCCAACTATGCCGCCGCCCACCACAACTATGTCGTATGCATGCATTCTTTTAGCTGCTCTTTTTAATCATAAGGGTTTCAATGTCGCTGATGGTTTTAGGTGCAGCTAAGGTCAGGTTTTCATAACCGGATTGAGTTATTAGTAAATTATCCTCAATCCGAATACCTATGCCCCGCCACTTTTTATCAACGTCAGCATCAGGTGCCACATAAATTCCGGGTTCGACTGTTAGTACCATTCCCGGTTGCAACGGTCGGTCCTGGCCATCAATTTTGTAATTGCCCACATCATGCACATCCAAACCAAGCCAATGACTCAAACCGTGCATATAAAACTGACGGTAGGTTTGCTGTTCAATATTGTCGACTAGTTCCCCTTTAAGGATACCCAAATCGATTAAACCTTGAGTGATCACTTTAATTGCCACATCACTGGCCTGGTTAATAGTGTTGTTAGGCTTAATCACCTCAAAGGCGGCGAGTTGTGCATCTAGCACTAGTTGGTAGAGTTGTTTTTGTGGTGCTGAAAAGGTGCCAGATATCGGGAATGTGCGGGTAATATCCGATGCGTACCCCTGCCATTCGCAGCCCGCATCAATTAACACTAGGTCACCGTCTTTCAATTCTTGATTGTTCTCGGTGTAATGCAAGATACAAGCATTGTCTCCCGCCCCAACTATAGTGCCATAGGCTGGATATTTAGCACCTTGCATGGCAAATTCATGATGAATTTCTGCTTCGAGGTGATATTCGTTTTTACTTTCCTCAACAAATTGCATCGCCCGAATATGCGCTTGGGTGGCGATAGATGCCGCTTGACGCATCAAATCTATTTCACAAGTAGATTTAATTAAGCGCATTTCATCTAGGATGATGCGAACGTCAATCAGACTAGAAGGCGCATTTTTACTTTGTTTAGGCGCTTCACGTAAAGATTGCAAGGTTGAAAAAACAAGATCATCGGCATCATGATTATGCCCTTGAGCAAAATACAGATGTTGGTGTCCATTGATTAAATCGACTAACCGGTCTTCTAGTTCATCTAATGCAAAGGCCATGTTCACAGGGTACTGCTGTTTAGCTTGTTTTGGACCAAACCTGCGACCATGCCAAATTTCCATATTAGGGTCTTTGTCTAGGCAGAATAAAATACACATACCATTTGAATATTCTTGATGGTTAGACAGCACTAACCATGCCTCGGGCTCCGGAAATCCACACAAAAATTGAAAATAGCTGTCTTGGCGAAAAGCATACTCAGTATCACGACTACGCGTGACTAAGTGAGCAGCAGGCACCAAACAAATACTGTTTGGTTGCATTGTTTGTAATAGGTACTTTTGACGGGTTAAAAATTCGGTATTATCCATAAGCAATGCTGTGACTCACTTTACAGTTTTACAAAAACCAAGACGTTAATTGAATTAATGAACTGTTTTAGGTTCACTTTGCTGTTGTTCTGGAGATTTACCTAACTCGTTAAAACATAACATAGCGGTAACTCGCACATATTCCATCACTTCAAATAAAGCCTGCTCTGACTCTTCATCTTCATTCATTTCATCGTCCATGCGGGCGATTTCTGCAAAATCTTCTAAGGCTTCTTTTACATCAGCAGAGCAACCGGTTAAATCATCCTGATGTAAACCAAACCCAAGCATAAAACCTTGCACCCAACTTAACAAAGCTTGGCCTCGCTCATTAATAGGTGACGAATCCTCTGGCAAACAAAGTACTAGCGCAAAGTCACTTTCAACTAATTGCTGACAAGTGGTGTCAAAAAGGCTTTTAAAGGCTTCGTCTACTTCTTTAGAAAATGACTCACCTTGATGAATGAAATCAGCTAATGGCTCTAACCAGTCTTGGCATTCTAATGGCATTCCACCACCTAACATGCCACAAAACATCCCCTGAACTTCGGCGGGAGAGGTTAAAATATTGTTGCGTTCAAGTAACGCGGTTAAAGTATCGAAAAGGTTGGTTGATGTATTCAAAATGCTCTCTCAATCGTTGGACAAAACAATGCTACCACTCTCAAGATGGCAAATACATGATAGTAGGTACGATAGCGCTAGTATATCTAACAGCTAACATATTATAATGGCTGTGTTTGTTGTGTGGCGAGTTTTTTACTGGCTTTACAACAAATTATTTTCTATGCCTCCTGGGGTGTTTGCCAGTTTAGTTATGTCCCTGGCCGATGCTTTTTACCTAGGGAGTTGATTCCACTACTATTGCGCAAGCTCGGCTCGTATCGAGAAGCCTAAGGTAGCGATGATACTTCCGCCCTGAACTTTCGGTTCACGGGCTTACACCGAACAGCGGCATTTTGGGAGGCATCCAAACTATTCAGAACGGATTGAGAGTAATAGTCATATGAATCAAGAAGAACAAGTACAAACTTACGGAAAAGATGTGATAGAAGCTCTGTCTTCGATAGTAAAGTGGAAATATGACGATTTTCATAAAGTGATGTTAGCTGAATTTTCGGTAGACAAACAAGATCAAGTTTTGTTTACCTTACAACAGGTATTACCTGTGAGTTGGGATATAAACACCATCAAAAAAGCACCTGGCGAAGTCAAACATTACGCAGGGTCATTCTCCAAACTAGTTAAGCAACAAAAACTATTCAGTACCAGTGTTGAACGTCATCCCAAAGTGATGGCAGCTTGGTGGCCTTGGGGTCATGGTGCTACCGTTTCTGTTAGGTTGTTTTTAACTGATACTTCTCCATATGTTGCCAAAACTGGTTTTATCAATAAGTTAACACGCCTTTTTGCTTAGGGGCTGTTGATCCTAAATAAATTTGCTGTCAGAGAAAAAATCAATATACTTGCATGTATGTAGACCAAATGGTCAACTTTTAAAATTAAGGAACCGGGTCTGATGACCTAATATATGGTTTTATTCTGCTAGAATAAATGCCATGCACTAGCACGTTAAAACAAGAGGCACAGCAACGTATTATGGCCGTTATCAACTTTGGTTCAATCAACATCGACCATGTCTATCAGGTCGACCATTTCGTTCAACCTGGTGAGACTATTGCGTCAAGCCATTATCAATGTCTATTAGGTGGTAAAGGCGCTAATCAATCTATCGCATTAGCCAGAGCCGGATCTGAAGTGCGTCATGTGGGAAAAATAAACGAAGCAGATGTCTCCTTCAAACAAACCATGATCCGAGATGGCATTGATTGTAAACATGTATCTTGCACCGAAATGGCCACTGGCCATGCAATTATTCAAGTCACGCCTTCCGCCGAAAATGCCATAGTGTTGTTTGGTGGAGCCAATCATGAAATGACACCTAAAGATATTATGCAGGCATTGGATACTGTGTCATCTGCCGATTGGGTGTTGACTCAAAATGAAACCAGCAATATCGACCAAGTGCTAATTCAGGCCAAAGAAAAAGGCTTACAGGTAGCATTTAATCCCGCTCCTATGACTGAGTCTGTTAAACATCTTCCACATGAATGTATTGATTTATTAATCGTTAATGAAGTGGAAGCTGAAGAAATTTCAGGACGCCAAGACTTAGACAAAATAGAAGACTACTTTCGCCAAGATTGGCCCCATGCTGAAGTGTTGATTACGTTAGGTAAAGCCGGCGTACGTATGCTCAAAAAAGATAAAACGATTAATGTACCCGCTTTTGAAGTAGAAGCTGTAGATACAACGGCAGCTGGTGATACATTTATCGGCTATTTCTTGTCTGCGTACAGTACCCACACAGATTCCAAAACCGCTTTAACACGAGCTTGCGCCGCCTCAGCCTTGGCAGTTATGCAAGTTGGTGCAGCACAATCTATACCTAGCATAGAAGACGTGAACCGTTTTCTTGCTAAGCAATAATTTTTCAGGGAGACACTAAATGAGCCACAAAATTATACTAGATACCGATCCGGGTATTGACGATGCAATGGCAATTTTCTTTGCCTTTCAACACCCTGAAATAGATGTGTTAGGACTGACCACTGTATTTGGTAACGTGCCTGTTGATATGGCGGCCAAAAACGCCATTACTTTGTGTGCATTGGCGGATAAAAAGATCCCAGTATGCAAGGGTGTGGGAATGCCATGGGTTGGCAAAGAATCAGGATACGCACATTTTGTGCACGGTGATGATGGTTTTGGCAATATCAATTTTCCTGCGATTAAAGGTGAACTAGATCCCCGCAGTTCGGCGCAGTTTATTGTTGATAAAGCACGTGAGTTCCCGGGTGAAATCACTGTTGTTGCTATTGGCCCATTGGGTAATTTAGCCCTAGCTTTGCGTCTTGAACCTGAACTACCAAAGTTGCTCAAAGCAGTTTCTATTATGGGCGGCGCTGCCTTTGTACGTGGAAATGTTACGCCTGTGGCAGAAGCCAATATATGGAATGACGCATACGCTGCAGAAATTGTATTTGGTGCTGATTGGGAACTCAATATGTTTGGTTTAGATGTGACTAACTCTTGCCCATTTACACCAGATTTTTTGACTCAACTTAAACAAAACAACCCTAAACTAGGTGGTTTTGTACACGATGCAGCGCAATTTTATGTGCAGTTTTACTCACAAAATAGAGATGAAGATGTATGTTTCTTCCACGACGCTATGCCCATTGCACATCTAATTGACCCAAGCTTGTTTGAATTACAAACCGGTCATGCAAGAGTGTCCACTGATCCTTTAAATATTGGTCAAACCTCAGTAGCGCTGCCTAATACTACGACTAGCCCTGACTGGCTTAACGCACAGAAAATCAATGTAGCAGTTAAGGTAAACAATGAACGTTTGACTCAGTTGTACATAGATACTTACGGCAGATAATATGGTTTGGTGAGAAAATAAATTATGTTATGGTCTTGTGTATTGCGAGACCAATTATGTATATACAAATGAAAATTGCCCCTCCAACATTAGACGAAGCAGCTCGCTTAAAAGCGCTCTACGACTATGACTTATTAGACACTGAAGCTGAAAAAATTTTTGACGACTTAACTCAGCTTGCCGCAAAAATTTGTGATACCCCGATAACTTTAATTAGCTTGGTTGATGCCGACAGGCAGTGGTTTAAATCTAAAGTTGGATTAGACGCAGAAGAAACCTCCAGAGATATCGCATTTTGTGCCCATGCCATTCATCAAAAAGAAATTTTTGAAGTCGAAGATACCCTGCTAGATGAACGTTTTTGTGACAACCCTCTCGTTACCTCCGCACCGAATATTCGTTTTTATGCAGGTACACCTTTAGTCAGCCACAACGGACATGCGATTGGCACATTATGCGTAATTGATGACAAACCTAATAAATTGACCGAAATTCAGCGTCAAGCCCTTGAAGTTTTAGGCAGATCAGTCATTTCACAAATGGAATTGCGAAAAAATATTAAAGAGCTGAAACAAGCCAACGAACATAAAACCGAATTTTTATCTAATATGAGTCACGAACTACGCACTCCACTCAATGCGATTATTGGTTTTAGCCGTTTGATGTTAGATGATATTAATCATCACAAATTACCTGCAAAATTTTCTGAGTATATAAGCCATATAGACTACTCAGGTAAACGGTTGTTAAGCGTAGTGAATTCAGTTATTGATTTAAATAAAATTGAAGCTGGCATGATGCAAGTCCAAGTCGAACTGATTTGCATAAGAGAGTTCATCAAAGATTTAGAAGGCATGTTAGCGATTACAGCCAACGAAAAAGATGTAGCTTTTTTGGTAAATATTAGTGATAACGTACCGACTCATTTAACTATCGATCACGCCAAAATCAGCCAAATTATTACCAACTTAGTGCATAACGCGATTAAGTTTACGGATAGCGGCAAGTGGGTCAAAGTTGAGTTTTCCCTTAATGATGAAAACCTTATGATCACCGTTGCAGATCAAGGGGCCGGCATTTCATCTACCGATCAAACAAAATTATTTGGTAAATTTCAACAAGTCGGACAGTCCAAAAGTTCAGAAGGTAGTGGTCTAGGCTTATCAATTACACTTGGATTAGTGGAGCTTTTAGGTGGCACAATAAAGGTTTTGAGTACCCTAGGTTCAGGCAGTATTTTTAAAGTGATGTTGCCACAACAAAGTCATCATGACGTTTTGCAAAAAAGTGTTGTTCAAGAAAAAGCAAATTTTGACCGCAGCAGCCAGATATTAATAGTAGAAGACAATGAAATCAATCAAGCAGTTATGCTTGCCGTATTTGAATCTTTGCATACCTCTGTCACTATTGCTGGGACAGGCGAAGAGGCTTTAGAGATAGTCAATGATAGACATTTTGATCTGATCTTAATGGACATTCACTTACCTGGTATTGATGGCCGTCAAACCTCCGAAAAGATTAAACAAAACTATCCACAGCTCCCCATTATTGCTTTATCAGCCGACGCATTTAACCAGCATAAGTTTAACGAAAATGATAAAATTTGGGTTGAGTATTTATGTAAACCCTTGGAAAAAGAAAAACTTGTTCAAGCACTCAATCGCTTTATTCCTCTTTCTCCAAATACCTAAATTATGTAGGTTTAAAAATAGTGCAAAGACAAAAAATACGCACAGAGTATCGCAATAAGCGTCAAGCATTGTCGGCTCAGCAACAATCCACAGCGGCAAATAATCTATTAACAAGCTGTCTTTCATCTACCATACTCGCTCAAGCAAAAACTATTGCCTGTTATATTGCAAATGATGGTGAAATTGACCCGAGTGCAATTATTGATTATTGCTGGCAACAAGGTAAACGTGTATTGCTACCAGTTTTACATCCTTTTAGTAAAGGGCATCTGCTGTTTGTGGAATATCATCCTAACTCAGCCAGCCGAAAAAACGTTTATGGCATAGATGAACCCATAGTCACCAGCACAAACATACATACTCTAGACACTATTGAACTGATATTAACGCCACTGGTTGCCTTTGATGCCCAAGGCAATAGATTAGGCATGGGGGGCGGATATTACGATCGTACTTTAGCCCCTATTCGTCGAGATTCATTACCCACTCAACTCGTTGGATTGGCGCATACTTGCCAACAAACAGATAAGTTACTCGCCGATAGTTGGGATATCCCGTTAGATGGTATTGCCACGCCAGAACAATTTTTTGATATAAAAAAACACGGTGCTTGAGTTACACTTTAAACAACCAAGCGTTTATGCAGATCAATAGGCCCTAAAAACACATGACACAAGATGAAAAAAAGAAAGCCGCAGCCCAAGCAGCCTTAAAATATGTAAAAAAAGACACTATTGTCGGTGTTGGCACAGGTTCAACCGTTAATTATTTTATCGATGCACTAGAGGATGTAAAACGTGACATTCAAGGAGCAGTGTCGAGCTCAGAAGCATCAACGGAACGTTTAAAAGCCATGGGCATTGAAGTATTTGATCTCAATTCAGTGGATAAATTTGATATTTATGTGGATGGCGCAGATGAAATTACCAAACACAAACATATGATTAAAGGTGGTGGCGCAGCACTTACTCGAGAAAAAATCGTTGCGGCTGTTGCTGAGACCTTTATTTGTATTATTGATGATACTAAACAAGTGCCTATGTTAGGTCAGTTTCCATTGCCAGTTGAAGTGATCCCCATGGCCCGTTCTTATGTGGCCAGAGAAATAGTCAAACTAGGTGGCGATCCCGCCTATCGCCAGGGTGTTGTCACGGATAATGGTAATGTAATTTTGGATGTGCACAATTTGACAATACTCAATCCAGTTGAACTAGAAAGACAACTTAACGCCATAGTTGGCGTGGTAACCAACGGTTTATTTGCTAACCGTGGTGCTGACATAGTATTAATTGGCAATAATGATGGTGTTGAAACAATAAACTAATTGAACCACTTAATTCGCGGCTCAAAACCTTCTGTTGTGGCCGCGAACAATCATCCTATCAAATCCTACTCAATCGAAAAAACCACAATAGATTTAGGCGCCAGCATAAAACTCAGATCACCATTTTTTGCGTTGACTGAAATTGAAGCAGGTTGAATAACATGTGGATTTTCAAAGGTATTGTGAGTATCGAGTTTATTACCCGTTAATATTTGGCCAACGGCTGTATGCAGCGATTGTTCTGCTTTTATCGTAAGGCTCTCGGCATTATTTGCATCAACATTGGCCAGTGCCAAATAGAGTTTTCCATCTTTACCTATTCCTGCTGAGGCACTGATTTTGGACAACTTTTCGTCGCCAAATTGATATTGCTCACCGCCTAAAATGGATACGGGAATAGAAACCGCATCTTGAAATGGCACATACATTTTAAATATATGATAAGTAGGCGTAAGCAGCATTTTTTCTTTATCAGTTAAAATCATGGCCTGCAAAACATTCACCATTTGTGCAATATTGGTCATATGAATACGTTCAGCATACTGATGAAACAGGTTCAAATTTAATGCTGCGACCATAGCGTCGCGTAACGTATTTTGTTGATATAAAAATCCAGGATCATCACCTTCAGCGGCATCATACCAAGTGCCCCATTCATCCACATAAAAGCCCACTTTTTTATCGGGATCATGCTCGTCTAAAATGGCCAGGTTATTCTTTATAAACCCTTCCATACGTAAAGTATTTTTTAAAGTTGAAAACCATTCTTTTTCATCAAAATTCAGTGCACTGCCTTTCTTATCCCAATTGCCGGTTGGTAGAGTGTAATAATGATGACTGATAGCTTGCATGCGCATTGCCCAAGAACTTTCAACATTTTTAATCAGGTGTTCTGTCCATTCCAGTTGTTCGGTATGGCCACCGCTGGCGATCATAACTGGCTGATTGTCGCCAGGTGTTTTTAAAAAGCTCGCATAATGTTTATATAGGTTGGTGTAATACTCGGGGGTCATTGAACCACCACATCCCCATGCCTCGTTACCTATGGCAAAATAATCCACTTTCCAAGGCTTATCTCGCCCATTCTTACGGCGCAAATTAGCATGGGTACTTTGGGAGTCACAGATCATATATTCTATCCACTGCGCCATTTCTTTTGACGTGCCCGTTCCCAAGTTACCGTTAATATACACTTCGGCTCCAAGCAGCTCGGCAAAATCAAAAAGTTCGTGGGTACCAAAAGCATTGTTGTCGGTCACACCACCCCAGTTGGTATTGACGGTTACGGTTCGTTGATCACGTGGTCCTATTCCATCTCGCCAATGGTATTCGTCAGCAAAACAACCGCCAGGCCAACGCACTAAGGGAACTTCCAGTTCCTGCAATGCGGTTAATACATCAGTACGAAAGCCATTAACATTTTCAATTTTTGAGCCTTCACCTACCCATACGCCTTCATATATGCCTCGGCCTAAATGTTCCATAAACTGACCATAAATATTCTTATTAATGATCGCACCCGGGCTGTTGGTATCGAGTTGAATGACCGTTTCAGCATTAGGCTGAGAGATAAAAAGAACAGCCATCAAACAATAGAGAGCAGGTAGTTTTGTTACTCTGCTTTGGAAAACTTTATTAAAATTCATGTGGGTTTCTCATTCGTAGTTGTAAAGTGCTAGTTTCTGAATCTGATAATTGTCCATAAAAATACGCACATGCCTTCCTTGATGTGTTTGGTCACCATTTAAATGTCTAACAACAGTCCATTTTTCATCATCGAACCGGCCTTCATCCACTTTTAAGATGCCGACATTTAGCTCTGGATTAGTAAGGTTTTTGAAGGTTATAACAACGCCCGTTCCGGCAATATAAAACTCATTTTCAGTTGTTTGAACTATGATGGCCGCGGCTGTTTTCCATACATCATCTTTGGCGCTCGCTTCCCACCCTAAGGTATGACTGTGCTTAACCGTAAATTCATAGTCGCCCATAGTTAGCACTGTTTGTTGATTGTTTTTATCTATCAACACCGCATCTATTTTTCCTTGCCCCTGATGTTTGGTTATCACAGGCGTTAACTGGTTAAGTAAATAATACATTTTGCCCAAGTCTTCGTTTTCAGGCTGATCTTTTGATTCAATAGAAAAAAGTGAGAAACCTATCGCTTCATAGTGACCAATTACAAAAGCAGCTTTAGCCGCCGCGGTGTTATCAAAGCGATGTTCGGGAATAAATAATGGATTTTGCTGCCGGGTATATAAATCACTCCAATGTTTGATATCCGGCACATAAAAATCAGGCGCAAGAAAGTCGATAGATGGCGCACCCGCTTTCCATACATCCATTAAGTGTGGAAGAGGCCCAGCACTAGGGTATCCCTTACCTGGTTTAGCATTGGGGCTATTTAATGCAGCATTAACAAACATTGGAAGTGGATAAACCGCTTTACCTGATTGAATTAAAGCATGGGTGAATTGTGCGTAAAACCAAGCCATAAAAATTTCGTCAGTATGGGTGCCAATACCAAAAACATCTTGCCATGTGCCTGATGTTTTAAAGCCGTTTTGTTGCCAAACCAGATAAAACTCTGGCACTAGGTTTTGTTTGTGTAGCGCTAGGTAATTTAACAAGTTTGATGGTACATCTTGCTGAAATTGCTGATTAGCGAGTGCGCTATGATCTCTTGCAGTCGGTAACATGCCAATTTCGTTTTCTGTTTGCAGCATAATGACAGTGTGTTTTTTACCATCCACCTTTTTGATGTGGCGCACTAATGCGGTATAGGCACTTACGTCAGCCTGTAAATTGTTTTGGCTAAAAGGGGTTAAAATTTCATGGCTGTTGCCGTTATTATCTTTTATCCGGGGAAAACGCTGCTGATCTTGCTTCACCCAAGATGGGACGTGGCTAGACATGCTATTTTTCCAAGCACCAAACCATAAAAACACCAATTTTAAATCTTGCTTTCTCGCCTCATATATCAATTGTTCAACTAATTTGAAATCAAACACCCCCTCTTTTTGTTCAATTAATTCCCAGTAAATTGGCACTAAAACAGTATTAAGGTTTAGTGCTTTAAGCTCTGGCCAGACCGACTGCATTGATTCCATGCTAGTTGCCGTGGAGTTACCTAACTCTCCGCCCAATATAAGATAAGGTTTTGAATTGACAATCAGCTGTGTGGTATTGCCCACTTTATTCAGATGAGGAATTTTGTCTTTAGAAAATGATGTTTGAGGTAGCAGTAACACCAAGAAAATTACGAATTTGTTGAACAGTTTCAATGTGATAATTCCAGTTGCACAATATCGACTCAATGCTTGAGCTTACCAGAACAACAAAACCATTTACGTTTGTTAAATTTCAAACAAGGATTACGAAAATCTCTTTATCACTTGCAATATTTAACTAACAACACATTTAAAAGCTGCATTAATTTGGCCTGAGCACACCTAGCTTTTAAGAACATACAAACATTCATTCTATGAAGCTTTGCCAATTCGCTAAATAAAGTTTTTTTGAATCAAACCAACACCTACTATCGATTCATACTCAGAAAATCAATATTCAAAATCATTAAGGGATACCATCATGTCGAACGAATTTGCAGGTAAAACAGCTATTATTTCCGGAGGAGCAGGAGGCATTGGTTTTGCTCTTGCTGAAGAATTTGGGCAACTGGGTATGAACATAGTGATTGCTGATATTGACCAAACCCAACTTGCAGCGGCAGAACAAACATTACGTGACGCTGATATCCAAGTCTTAGCTTGTCCACTAGACGTCACCAACTATCAACAGTGGGAAGACACTGTAGCTGCCGCCGAAGCAAAATTTGGTAATATTCACATGTTGGTGAATAACGCTGGTGTCGGTGGTGTTCCTGGCTCCATAGAAGACACCAAACTCGAAACGTGGAAATGGGTTATGGATGTAAATGTAATGGGCGTAGTGAATGGTACACAAGCTGTTGGCCCAAGCATGAAACGCCATGGCCAAGGTGGTTGGATTATTAATGTAGCCTCAATTGCTGGCATGAATGGTGTGGCTTATTCTGGTGCCTATGCCGCTTCAAAAGCAGCGGTCGTTTCCATGTCAGAGAGTTGGGCCGTTGAATTGAAAAAGTATAATATTGCCGTGTCAGCGTTGTGCCCTGCTTTTGTTAAAACTAGAATTCATGAATCATTACGTAACCTTCAACCCGAATATAAAGAAGTTAAAAATCAAGGGGCCAATAAAGCAAAGTCTGGAGGCGGAAAAAACATCGCCAAAGAATTAGTGGAATCTGGTATTCCCACTTCTGTGTTAGCTAAACGTGTAGTGGAGGCCCTGCAATCAGGACAAACTTATATATTCACTCACCCAAATTTCCGCGCACCAATTGCTTATAGAGCATCATTGTTAGATGCAGCATTTGCCGATGCTGAAAATAGCCCAATTGTGAGTCACTTAAAAGATGATGAAATAAAGATGTTATAAGCGTTTTTTACCACCGTGGATATCAATTATTCACGGTGGTAAAAATTTGAAACTTTGCTTTAGATTAAACGTTAAAAACCGTTTCTGAACTGATAACCCCTGCCAATTTATTCACATCAGCTATGTTTTTAAAGGATTGGCGATTAACTAAGATTGTTGTGGCCATTTTGAGCGCTTGTGTTTCTAGTTTAGCCCTCAAGGTATTATCCTCAAATTGCATAAAATCAGCCACTTTTGCCACACCTAAAATTCTACGTATTATTTTGCATGCAGCGAACCCTAGGGACTCGTTTAACAATTGCTGCATAAAAACTTGCCTAAAGGTTTGATGACTGTCGCCGCTCAGATCTTTACCCATAAATGTTTGTTCTTGCTTCAGTTCATGTTCTGACCACAAACATAAGAATTTTTCTTCGAATTTGTACCAAAGCTGGTCAATAGTCTCCAGTAACCATTGGCTATAATTAACAGACTCAGCTGATTTTCGATGTGCATGGGAAAAATAGTTTATGTACAAATTGGCAATCAGAGCGCCAATGTCAAATCCCATGGGGCCAGCAAATGAAAACTCCGGATCAATTACAAAAGTTTGTTGCTCGTTTACCATAACTGAACCGGTATGTAGATCGCCATGAAGTAACGCTTCGGGTTTGTTCATGAATATATATTTCATTTCTGCTACTTGCGCGCGCACAGTTGGATTTTTTTGAATCGAATCAATAACAGACTGAGGTAGAGCTGGGTTGTAATCGTTCATTTCATGATGTTCAAAAGGATAAGTAAATACAAAGTCTTCGGTGATTTGACACATATCCTGATTGCAACTTTTACTGACCATGGCTTTTTTATCGCCCGATGACAGAGCGAAACCAGACGAATAAAATAATGTTTCTGCTAGAAAAGTAGATAAGTCTTCGGCCAATCTAGGTAAATACCGTGCTTGTATTAACTCAGTGCGCAAAATCGCATGTTTACTCAGGTTTTGCATGATAACAACTGACAAAGCTTCAGATTGGTAGTATACCTCTGGCACCATTTCTGGACACACACTAGATTGATAATGTAAGGCGTTAATTTCTGCGGTCATACGTTGACGGGTCAATGGCCACTGCTCACCCATCACTTTAATGTAGGGTGGTGCCTGTTTAACAAAAACCGATTGATTCGGATCTTGTTTGTTAGTCACCACGAAGGCGAAATTCATATTGCCATCGTTTATTTCTTTCACATCTAAATTATCGAAAGAAGAAAACCTCTGCTGAACTGCGGGCAGTGATTGCAGATAATCAATAAGATTACTGTGGTTAAGTTGATAATATTCCATTAAGGGTGGTTTACCTTTGATGACATTGTAATTGGATTAATAGGTTTATTGCCGTTGGTTGAGTTGCCGTTAACCCGGCAAATGTAGTTGCAAGTATCGCAGCATATTACCACCCATCACTTGCTTAATTTGTAGTTCGCTCAGCCCTAAATCTAACAGAGCTTGTGTTAAGTAAATTAACTCCGACGTATCAAAAGGCACACTCGTTGCGCCATCGTAGTCAGAGCCTAGAGCAATATGCTCACTACCGACTAATTCAATGCCATATTTAATCGCTTTAGCAATCTCGATTACGTTTGGCTCACACACGGCACCATCCCAATAACCCACAGCAATAAGTCCGTCGTTGGCTGCAATCTGTTGCATCAAATCATCGGAGATATTCCGTGGTGAAGGGCAATGTCCGTAAAAACCAGTATGGCTAACCAATAAGGGTTGATTACTCATAGCCAATACGTCTTTGACTACTTGTTCGGTTGAATGCGACACATCCACCATAATCCCCAATGATTGCATTTTTTGTATGGCTTCTCGCCCAAAGGTTGTTAATCCCTCACCACTTTCTCCATGTAACGAACCACCTAACTTGTTATCAAAAAAGTGCTGCAAACTCATCATTCTAAAACCACTGTCGAATAAGCGTTGAATATTATTCAAATCACCATCAAGGGCATGTGAGCCTTCAGTGCCTAACAACAAACCCAATAATTGCGGATTCGCTTTTCGCTCTAATATAAATCTTGCAAGTTCGGATTTTGAAGTGATTAGGGAAACATGCTGCGGAAATTCATTCACCAACTCAAGGGCTTTGCCGGCCTGAAATAGTGCTCGTTCAGCCAAACTGTCCCATGTTTTAGCTGGCCAAAGGCTAACTAAGGCTAATTTTGTAATATTGTCACTGGCATCAGTGCTATTTTCTTCATAATTAATACCATCAGGAGACTTAGTCACTGTAGTCAGCATTTGTAAAGCAACGTTACCTTGTTGCAACCTAGGAATATCCATATGACCATAGTCATGCTTATCCATTAAGTCTCGTTTCCACAACAATGTATCGCTGTGCCAGTCACCAATAATCAATTGAGCATGCAAGGTCCGAGCTTGCGCAGATATCACCGGTAAATGTGAGTCGTGCAAAAGATTTGTTTGTTTATCGAGATAAGCGGGGAAAAATACAAAGAAGCCGATTGCAAAAAGAATGACTAAACACGCGGTAATTTTCAAACTGACTTTTTTAAATGGCATACATTTTAATCTACTAGTTAAAAAAGCATGATATAAGATTTATCAGATTGAATAAATATCAAACCTTAATACTTCACCCTTGCCACTAAAAAATCTACCGCAGCTTTTACTTTAGGCACAAGATATCGTTGTTTTTGGTACAACAGATAAACTGCCATATCGTTATTTTGGCTAATTTGCACTTGCGGCTCTATCACTAATTCAACTAATTCACCACTTGCTAGGTGATGAGCAGCAGCCCAACGTGGAGCCATTAACACCCCTTTTCCTTGAGCTGCCAATTCACCTAACCACTTTCCATTATTAGAAACGGCTACTTGCGGCCCCGAGACATCATGCCATTGACCATTGATATTACTTAACCAAGGCGTAGGACCATTAGGCGTGCGAAAATATAAACCTTTGTGCAGCTTTAGTTCAGTTGCATGTTTAGGGTTACCCATCTCAGCTAAATAACTCGGCGCTGCTACGGGGATAAATTGATTGCCCATTAATTTAATCGCTAACACTCGTTCATTGGGTGCATAACCGCCGCGGATAGCCACATCAACATCATCTCGACTCAAAGCTGATAACTCATCGCTTAGACTGACATCTAGAACGATCTCTGGATAAAGCTGACTAAATTCGTCAAGTAGTGGTAGTAAAATCCGCTCGCCAAAGCCCACCATCGAACTAATATGTAAATGCCCCATGGGTTTCGCTTGGTAGCTGCGTACCGCCTCATTACTTTGCTCAAGTTGATTAAGAATATCTAACACCTGACTATAATAACGCTGCCCCACTTCGGTTAATTTCACGTCTCGAGTAGAACGCTTCAACAAAGTAGCGCCTAAGCTATTTTCTAAGTCGGCCACTCGCCTTGATAACGATGAAGGCGGCACGCCAAAAACAACTGCAGCTTTAGTAAAACTGCCCGTTTCTGCTACTTTACTGAAATATCTTAACGCTCTAAATTGATCCATTACACTCTCAAATATTATATTCAAGCCGACATTATTGTCTTTTTAACAATAAAGATAGCGTTTTTCGGCTATATATTTTGCTATTTTATTTAGCAATACTAGCTGCACTTAGATCATATTCTTAATAGTAATCACACATTGGAGTTCTAAATATGAGTACATTTACCGCTATTAATCTAGTTGCCCGACCTGCCCCTGGCCCTATAGGAGCAGAACTTTTTGAAGTCGTGCAAAAACCAATGCCTAGTGTTGGTCCTGGGCAAATTTTAGTTAAACAAACCCATATGTCACTAGATCCAGCGATGGTGGGTTGGATGAGCCCTGATCCAGAAAGTTATATTCCTCCTGTTGGTTTAGGCGAAGTGATGCGCTCTTCTGGCATAGGAGAAGTAGTAGAGAGTAATCACCCCGACTTTACTGTTGGTGAACGTGTCATGGGTATGACGGGATGGACTGAGTACCTATTGAGCACGGGTGAAGGCCTTAGAAAAGTGCAGCCAGGTTTAGACCCTGAAATGGTTTTATCCGTATTTGCTTTACCCGGTTTAACGGCAACTCAAGGTTTATTCGGTTTTGGTAAACCTAAAGCGGGTGAAACCATAGTAGTAAGTGGTGCAGCGGGATCAGTAGGTTCTATTGTAGGCCAGTTAGCCAAAGCAGAAGGGCTAAACGTGGTGGGTGTTGCAGGCTCTGATGAAAAGTGTGACTGGATAGTCAATGAGTTGGGTTTTGATGGTGCGATTAATTACAAAACAGATGATATTGATGCAAAGTTATCTCAGCTAGCTCCTAAGGGTGTAGATATTTACTTTGAAAATACTGGAGGCCCTATCCAACATCACGTTATCAATCATATGAATGCCCATGGTAGAGCAGTGGTGTGCGGTATGATTTCTGATTATACCGCTGATACGCCTAGCGCCGGTCCAAATTGGATACCGATCATCAAAAAACGTATTACTATTCAAGGTTTTGCTATGCCAGACCACTTTGGTCAGCTACCTGAGCTAATTGGTAAACTCACCCCTTATGTCATGCAAGGTAAAATCAAACACCGTGCACATGTATTAAATGGATTAGAGTCAGCTATTGATGGCTTAAATCTATTATTAAGGGGTGGCAATAAAGGTAAGTTAATCGTTAAATTGTAATACTGATTATTAACTTATTCAAAAAGAAGACATCGCAGTGATGTCTTCGAATTTTGGTTAGTTGACACTATTTAGTTTCAATAAATAAACTAACTAATTTATCAATAATCACTTGGTTAGCTTCTGGAAAGGTAAATTGACTTAGGTTAGCGATCTCCATCCATTGACTTTGTTGGCCTTCTTGGTGACTTGCTTGGCCTTCAAACTCTTCTACTAAGCGTACATCTAAGCGTACCTTTTTGTCACCATAGTCATGTTCAATCAGCATAAACTGACTTTGCTTAGTTACCTGTATGCCAATTTCTTCTGATAACTCTCTAGATAATGCTTGTTCAATCGTTTCATTAGCTTCACGCTTACCACCAGGAAATTCCCATTTTCCACCTTGGTGTAAGTTATCTGCTCGTTTGCTGATGTAGATTTTATTACCTTGTTTGATTACACCAACAGCCACTTCAACTACTTTCATTTGAGTCTCTCCAATACCACTTTCCATAAACTAAAAAGTCGGACATAAGTCCGACTTTTTCATTGTCATTTAGTAAGTATGAATTAACTCAATTTACCATGACACTGTTTATACTTTTTACCTGAGCCACAAGGACAAGCGTCATTTCGACCTACCTTGGGACCTTCACGTAATACCTTTTTAGGTTGTTCTGGTTCGCTTGCTGATTCGTGCTCAAAGTTCTTTGGCGTTTCATCAGCCTGACGTCTTTGCTCTTCAACAGCTTCGACATCTTCCTGTGCTTTAACCTGAACTTTACTTAAGATAGTGACCACTTCAACTTTTAGTGCTTCTAACATCTCAGAAAACAGCTCAAAAGACTCGCGTTTATATTCTTGCTTAGGATTTTTTTGCCCATAACTACGCAAGTGAATACCTTGACGAAGATGATCCATAGCAGCCAAATGTTCTTTCCAATGACTGTCTAGGTTTTGCAACATGACGGCTTTTTCAAATTGTTTTATGACTTGTGGACCAACAATTTCTTCTTTCGCTTTATAGGCTGCAGATACTTCTGCCAACACGCGCTCTCGAAGTTTTTCTTCGTACAATTTATCGTCTTCATCCAACCATTGTTGTACAGGCATGTCAGTTAAAAACTCGGCTTTAAATCGTTCTTCTAACCCAGCGATATCCCACATTTCCTCTAATGATTGTGGAGGAATATACTGGTCTAGAATTCCATTTACCACGTCTTCACGAATGACTTCAATTGTTTCGCTGATTTCGCCTTCATCTAATAATTCATTACGTTGCTCGTAAATAACCTTACGTTGATCATTTGCCACATCATCATATTCGAGCAATTGTTTACGCATATCGAAGTTTCGACCTTCAACTTTACGCTGCGCGTTTTCAATCGCACGTGTAACCCAAGGGTGTTCAATCGCTTCGCCGCGCTCCATACCTAAACGCTTCATCATATTGCCCATTTTTTCCGAGGCAAATATACGCATTAACGCGTCATCTAATGACAAGTAAAAACGTGAAGAACCAGCATCACCTTGACGACCTGAGCGGCCACGTAGCTGATTATCGATTCGGCGTGACTCATGACGTTCTGTGCCGATAATATGCAAACCACCCGATGCGAGTACAGCATCATGAGCGACTTTCCATTCTTCTTTAATCTTTTCTACTTTAGCGGGTTTAGGATCGTTAATTTTGTCCAATTCAGCCTGCCAATTACCACCTAAAACGATATCAGTTCCACGGCCTGCCATATTCGTAGCAATAGTAATGGCACCAGGTTTACCGGCCTGTGAAACAATGTCCGCTTCTTGTTCGTGAAATTTGGCATTCAATACTTTGTGCGGTATTTTTGCTTTTTTCAGGATCCCTGAAATCAGTTCCGAATTTTCAATGGATACTGTCCCCACCAACGCTGGTTGACCGCGTTTGACACAATCTTTTATATCTTCAACAATCGCTTCGTATTTCTCTTCAGCGGTCAAAAATATCAAGTCGGCCTTATCAATACGTACCATAGGTTTATTAGTGGGGATAACAACTGTATCTAAACCGTAAATACTTTGAAATTCGAACGCTTCAGTATCAGCTGTACCTGTCATACCAGAAAGTTTGTCGTACAAACGGAAATAATTCTGGAAGGTAATAGAGGCTAAGGTTTGGTTTTCATTCTGTATATTGACACCTTCTTTAGCTTCTACAGCTTGATGTAAACCTTCCGACCAACGACGTCCCTCCATGGTCCGTCCAGTATGCTCATCAACGATAACAATTTCGTTATCCTTAACAATATAATCCACATCTCTGGCAAAAAGTTTGTGTGCTCGCAGTGCTGCATTAACATGATGCAATAATGAAATATTGGCCGCTGCAAACAAAGATTCCTCTTCTGGTAAAATGCCTTCTCGCTGTAAAACTTGCTCTACAAATATTTGACCATTTTCTGTCAAGTGGATTTGTTTACCTTTTTCATCAATGGTGTAGTGACCGTCGCCTGCTTCACCTTCTTCATCTTCTTTTTCTTGCTTGACGAGCTCAGGAATAATGACGTTAATTTTACGGTATAACTCAGAGCTATCTTCAGCTTGTCCAGAAATAATCAAAGGTGTACGCGCTTCATCGATTAGTATTGAGTCAACTTCATCAATTACCGCAAAATGTAAGGCTTTTTGAACACGATCGCCCGGACTAAACGCCATGTTGTCTCTTAAATAATCGAAACCAAATTCGTTATTTGTTCCGTAGGTAATATCGGCTGCATAAGCTTCTTTTTTCTGCTCATGATTCATACCGGGAATATTACAACCTACCGTTAAGCCTAAAAATTCGAATAACGGCCGACTCCAATCGGCATCACGACTGGCTAAGTAGTCATTAACGGTAATAACATGCACACCTTTACCAGATATCGCATTTAGGTAGGAAGGCAAGGTTGAGGTCAATGTTTTACCTTCCCCTGTGCGCATTTCAGCAATTTCACCTTGGTGTAACACTTGCCCCCCAAGCATTTGTACATCAAAGTGACGCATTCCAAATACTCGTTTACTCGCTTCACGCACAACAGCAAAAGCTTCAACCATAATATCTTCTGTGGTCTGCTCTTTTTCTAAGCGTTGTCTAAATTCGCTCGTTTTATCCTTAAGTTGCTCATCAGTTAAGGCTTCGTATTCAGTTTCTAGCTGATTGATAAGGACAACAGACTTGCCGAGCTTTTTGATAGTACGGTCGTTACGGCTGCCAAAAATTTTGGTGAAAATACTAGAAAACATCGATTTACAGCTTCCAATCTAAAGGATTAATAATTTTACTTGTACACAAATTTACCAACAATTTATGAACAAACCCTGTACTAAAATAAAACAATCGGCTCATAGAGCCGATTGTCGATAATAAATTTATGCACCCGCAAAATGCTAGGAGCTTTTTCGATATACGTAAGGCAACGGATCTTGCTGTTTACCTTTTTGTATCACCTCATAATGCACATGGGCTCCGGTAGAGCGCCCCGTATTACCCATTACAGCAATACTTTGCCCTTTCGTTACCACGTCACCAATCTTAACATTAAGTTCTTTATTGTGCCCGTAACGCGTGACTAACCCATTACCATGATCGATTTCGACTAACTCGCCATAACCATAACGAGTACCAGACCATGTGATAATACCTGCACCTGTTGCCAGAACGGGTTCACCTTCTTTTCCTGCAAAATCAAGGCCTTTATGCATTGCAGGCAAACCACTAAATGGGTCTTTACGTATTCCATAGTAAGAAGATAACCAACCAGAGGATATAGGTTTACCCTCTAATCTGCTCTCTTGATTTATATGGTGACTTAACATGATAGATTCAAGGGCGGTAAGTTCTTGTGCTTTATTTTGTATTTTTTCAAGCATATCGGTCATTTTCGATAACAGCTCATCTTGCACTTGAATTTCTACTGGGCTGTTGTCGGCAGGACCGCCCATAGCGGGTATTTGATTAAAACTAAATTCATCTGGGTTGAGGTTTGCTTGTTCTACCAATCTAGACCCTAACGCATCTAAGCGTTGAATTTGACTCTGCATATCTGCCAACTTAAGCATCATGCCAGTCATGCGTTGCTCTGTAGATGTTTTAAGTAAGTCGACTTCGCTGGCTTGTTGTTCTAACCCCGATTTAGCATGCTGGATCCTAGCAATGTTTTCTTCTGGGGAGTGGGTAGAACGGCTGGAAACAAGAAAAAAACCGCTTATCACTAATAGCGATAACAGCAATTTTTGCTTATTTATGTTTAGCACAAAACGTGCTTTATTACTTTTAAAGAGTAACGTTAATGTCATTACTATTGACTGCCTTTTCAACATGGACTCAATATACCGTTAAGCTTAATTCACTAACACCTAAACTAACAGCATTTCAAGTTATACTAATCACAACATACTGTTGATTTTTTATACGTATCGGTTCCCTGTTTGGGATACTTTAATTGGCTTCAAATCAAAAGGTTAAGATTAATACATTAAATATTGGTATTTGTACTAGCAGAGTATCATACAGCTGCGCCAAATATTATTGATAAGTTTACAAAAATATTAATCGTCTAGGTAAAACCCTAGAGTCGAACGAAAAACGATTAGTGTGTGAGTAATGCTGATGCAAAACGAATAGGCATTTCTTCTGGTGTGTCGTAACTCACAAATTCCCAACATTCTTTGTTTTGCAACATAGCATTGAGTAATTTGTTGTTTAAACCATGGCCTGTCTTATATGCCACTAGTTCACCAATGATACTGTGACCACCTAAATATAAGTCACCGATTGCATCGAGTATTTTGTGTTTTAAAAATTCATCCGCATAACGCAATCCTTCAGGATTTAACACGCGATATTCATCTAACGCCACAGCATTTTCCATGCTGCCACCCAAGGCTAAATTGTGCGAGTTCATATATTCAAGATCTTTCATAAATCCAAATGTACGCGCACGACTGACTTCATCTACATAAGAAGAAGAGTCAAAATCTAGCACCATATGTTGGCGAGTTTGACTGATGACGGGATGTTCAAAATCGATCCTAAAATCAACCCTAAAACCATCATAAGGACGAAGCTCGGCCCATTTATCGCCGTCTTCTACCTTGATGGATTGTTTAATTTTTATAAACTGTTTGGGTGCATTAATTTCTTCAATGCCAGCTGATTGCAACAAAAAGATAAACGGACTCGCACTACCATCCATGATAGGTAACTCATCGCTGTCCACTTCTACAATAATATTATCGATACCTAATCCAGCTAAAGCTGACGCTAAGTGTTCCACAGTAGAAATTGTCGCACCATCAGCATTACTAATGCATGTACACAGCATAGTATCGCCTACCGCATCTGCGCGAGCGGGAATATCAGCATAAGGCTCAAGATCAATGCGGCGAAATACAATTCCAGTATTCGCAGGCGCTGGCCGGAGAGTCATAGTGACCTTGTCACCTTTATGCAGTCCAATCCCTGTCTCTTGGACAGATTGTTTGATGGTGCGTTGTTTAATCATAACCTTTAGTTCAATAGCTCATAACGGTATAAAAAGCGGCGCGTATAGTACTTAAAACACTTAGCATTGTCAAAAAACTGTCAGATTTAACATAGTGATTCACCTTGACCACTCAATAGACTGTTTCAATACAAAATAATTCATTTTAATAACTAGTCAGCTTGTTTACGTAAAAATGCCGGAATATCTAAATATTCCAAATCATTTCCTTGCTCTACTTTTTCTTCGTTCACTACGGTTTTTGCTGATTCAGGCATCACACTAGCACTAGGCATCACGTTAGAGCCGTTAGCTTGCAGTTTGAACTCGTTAGTATCGGCAATTACCTTACTTGCTCTATTTGAGACCAAAGAGATGTCTGGTTTCTTTTCAGCGCCAATACCTGTAGCGACAACGGTTACGCGCAACTCGTCGCTCATTTCCATGTCGATAACGGTACCCACAACAACAGTGGCGTTTTCAGAAGCAAAGGCTTTAACAGCATTACCCACAGTTTCAAACTCATCAATGGAGAAGTCTGGGCCTGCAGTGATATTGACCAAAATACCTCTAGCACCAGACAAATCGATATCTTCTAATAAAGGACAAGCAATAGCACTTTCAGACGCTTCTTCAGCACGATCTTCACCCGATGCACTGCCATGGCCCATCATTGCGGTACCCATTTCAGACATAACGGTTCTTACATCGGCGAAATCCACGTTAATTAAACCAGGACGCGTAATAAGTTCTGCAATACCTTGTACAGCACCACTTAATATATCGTTAGCCGCACTAAAAGCTTGTAACAATGGCGTGCCTTTACCCATCACTTTGAGTAATTTTTCATTCGGGATGGTAATCAAAGAATCAACATATTTTGATAACTCTTCTATGCCTTGATCAGCAAAGTCTGTGCGTTTTCTGCCTTCAAATGGGAAAGGTTTAGTCACAACAGCTACGGTCAAAATACCTAGCTCTTTGGCGACTTTGGCCACTTCTGGCGCAGCGCCTGTGCCTGTACCACCACCCATACCAGCTGTGATAAATACCATGTCAGCGCCTTCAAGGCTTTGACGTATAGTTTCTCTGTCTTCTTCTGCTGCTTGGCGACCGATATTTGGATTAGCACCTGCGCCTAAACCTTTAGTTACACCAGAACCAATTTGCAACGTGACGTTTGCCGAAGAACTACGCAACACCTGCGCATCAGTATTGATGGCGATAAATTCTACCCCTTCAATATTCTGTGCCACCATGTGCTCAATTGCATTACCGCCACCACCACCAACGCCAATAACTTTGATGACTGCTTCTTCGCTATGACTATCCATTAACTCAAACATTTTTACTCTCCGGTTTGTACATAAAAGCAGTCAGGAATTCATCCTTGCCTGCTGCCCATTTTTTTTTATCGTTTAAAGTATGTGTTTAAAGACCAATTCTTAGAACTCACCCTTGAACCAACTTTGAATCCTTTGCCATACACCATCACTTGCCTTATTTTTCGAAGCAAGCTGACTGATGACATGTTCTTTTCCGTATTGCAGTAAACCTACTGCTGTTGCAAATTTGGCATCTTCGACGTATTCAGATAACCCTTTCATTCCTAAGGGGTCACCAACGCGAACAGGCATTTGGAAGATTTCTTCAGCAAACTCAACTGCCCCTTCCATTTTTGCTGTGCCACCGGTTAATACTATGCCCGCGGCAATTTGTTCTTCTAATCCACTGCCACGTATTTCGTCATGCACCAATTCAAATAACTCTTGGTAACGTGGCTCAATAACCTCTGCCAATGTATGTCTAGACATGGCTCTAGAAGGCCTACCTCCCACACTATGCACTTCAATATTTTCTTCCATGCTGACCATGTCTTTTAAGGCACAGGCATAGTTAATTTTAATCTCTTCAGCATGACTGATAGGAGTACGGAATATTTTGGCGATATCACTGGTAATCTGATTACCTGCTGCGGGAATAACCGCAGTATGCCGAATAGCACCATCAGTGTAGATAACCATATCGATAGTACCGCCACCGATATCCACTACGCATACACCTAATTCTTTTTCATCATCGGTTAACACGGCATAACTAGACGCCAGGGCTGAAAAAATTAATTGGTCAGCAGTTAATTCACAACGTTCAACACATTTAACCAAATTCTTGGCCATGTCATCGGCACAAGTAATAATGTGCGCTTGCGCTTCCATTCTGACGCCGGACATTCCAATCGGATTTTTAATGCCTTCTTGTACATCAATAGTAAATTCTTGGGGTAATACGTGTAACAAACGACGCTCAGCAGCGATAGGTACAGATCGCGCAGCATGTACTACATTGTCTACATCTTCCTGCGTCACTTCCTGATTATTAATCGGCACCATGCCACTTTCGTTTTGGCACTTTACATGGCGACCAGAAATCGCCATAAACACAGAAGAAACACTGCAGTCTGCCATCAGTTCCATTTCGTGCACCGCACGTTTAACTGATTGCACCACAAGGTTGAGGTCGTTTACGCCTCCCTTATCCATACCTTTAGACGCATGACTACCTACACCCACAATGCTAATGGAGTTGTCATGTAACAACTCACCAACTACGGCTTTCACATTGCTGGTGCCAATGTCTAAGCCAACAATTAGCTTTCTTTCTGTACCCTTAGACATATTGTCCCGCTCTCACTATCATCACACTCACGTTAATTTTATCTCTTTTATCCAGTTATTATACTGGTCCAGTTTATGCTGCTTTATCTAAGGTCTTCCAACCTACGGCTAATCCTGTGTCGTAACGCAAGTCAACATAATCGACTTGTCGGTCTTGCTGCGAAATAAGCGGCAATAAATCCACAAATCGCTGTAATCGGCCAATAAACTCAGTGCGGCCTAAATTCAATTTAATGCCATTATTTAACTGAACATTCCAAGCAAAACGCTCACTTAAAAACATTTCCACAATATACAAATTTGACGTTTCTAATAACGATTGCATATTACGGTAACCCTGCAAGGCAGTCTGTTCGCTGCCACCCGGTCCATATAAATTAGGTAGGGTTATTTTTGAATTTAAATCAACAGCACTAATTTGCGCGTCAAACGCATCACCGTATTGGTTTAGTAGCATATCCCCGTTCCAAATAGCCGCCGGCTGTTGCTCAACCACAAAAATTTCTAAACCACTTGGCCAGCGCTTTCTAACGGACGCTCGATATACCCATGGCATAGCTTCAACCGTTTGGTGAGTTTGATTTACATCTAACTCAAAAAAACTGCCCGGTTGTGATTGTTTGATCAACGCGACTATCTGTTGATCATCAATAACTACTCTATCCCCAGAAACCACAATGTCCTGTACAGGTGCTTGTTGTTCATCTTCCAACCAAGCATTCAATTTAGCCACAGCAAATACTAAAAGCAGCAATAAACAGACAAAAAACGCCAGTCCCATAAAAAAATGCGAACTTTTACGTGGTTTATCTAAAGCTGCCACTTCACTCATCTGCAAACCTCGGTAGTCTTAAGCACAGCTAAAGACAACTCAGCAAAGCTCATTCCGGACTGCTTTGCTGCCAATGGCACCAAACTTTTTTCAGTCATACCAGGCACGGTATTCGCTTCTAATAAATAAAAGCGACCTAACTTATCCTGCATAAAATCCACGCGGCCCCAGCCTGATCCTGCCAAAGCATCAAAAGCCTCAAGCGCTAATTCACTCAGCTGAGCTTCTTGTTTATCAGGCAAACCACTAGGGCAGCTATATACAGTACTATCTGCTTGGTATTTTGCAGTGTAATCATAAAAATCACGGGGAGTGGACATACTGATAGATGGCAAAGCACTGCCATTCAATATGCTAACGGTATATTCAGAACCATGAACGAACTGCTCTATCAAGACTTTATCATCATATTTGAATGCGTCTTTAATGGCAGTTTCTAGTTGTAGCGCACTATTCACTTTGGCCATACCTATGCTGGACCCCTCCTGCGCAGGTTTGACCATTACCTCATTCCCCAAGTCGGCCATTATAGCCTCGCATGATCCCGCATCAAAGCTTCTTTTATCAGCTATTTTATATTTTGCTGTTGGTAAGCCTAAACTCTGCCATACCTGCTTGCTACGGATCTTATCCATACATAACGCAGAACCTAATACGCCGGTTCCTGAGTAAGGCAAATTAAGCTGTTGCAGTGCGCCTTGCAATGAACCATCTTCCCCCCCTCGGCCATGCAGCATAATCACAACCCGCTCGAATTTTTCAGCTAACAAATCAGTTAATGGGTGCTCTGACGGGTCGAAAGCGTGTGCATCCACACCCATAGCAAGCAGCCCAGACAATACCGCTTTACCTGAATTAAGAGACACTTCTCTTTCAGCTGATGTACCACCATACATCACAGCGACTTTGCCATAATGATGGGAATCTAAATTAGCAGATGTTAAATGCTGTTCACTCAAGTCTCTAACCCTTTACTTAATAATGCTGGTTCTAATTTGTTTGTTTGCAAAAACTGGGCGATTTGGCCAATATTGCCTGCCCCTTGAGTCAGCACAATATCTTGATCGTTTAGACTTTCAGCTAACAATTTAGGCAATTCAGAAATGTCTGATACATAAATAGGCTCAAGTTGCCCACGTTGACGAATAGAACGGCAAAGTGAACGACTATCCGCTCCATCAATGGGCTCTTCTCCAGCGGAATACACTTCTAGTAATAACAACACATCGACCTGCGACAGCACTTTTACAAAATCTTCATATAAGTCTCGGGTACGAGTAAAACGATGTGGTTGATAGGCCATGACTAAACGCCTATCAGGCCAATTGTTTTTTGCTACAGCTATAGTTGCTGCCACCTCTGTTGGGTGATGTCCATAGTCATCTATTAAAATCGCTTGGCCTTTAGACGTTGCATAATCGCCTAAAAATTCGAAACGCCTACCGATACCTGAAAATCCTGCTAGGGCTTTCACAATATATTCGTCTTCTAGCCCTTCATCAGTCGCTACTGCGATAGCTGCCAAAGAATTCAGTACATTGTGATGTCCTGGAATATTAACCGTAATAGTTAGTGCAGGTAAGTTTTCACGCAACACATCAAAGGTACTTTGATTAAAACCTAATTGGATATTTACAGCGCGCACATCCGCCGTCTCAGAAACACCATAGGTGATATATTTACGACCGACCCTTGGCAACAGCTTTTGAATAACGGGATCATCAATACACAATACTGCCAAACCGTAAAAAGGTAAGTTGTGCAGAAAATCAATATAGGTATCCTGCATCTTTTGGAAGTCACCTTGATAGGTTTCCATATGATCTGCTTCGATGTTGGTTACCACAGACACCATAGGTTGCAGATGCACAAAAGAAGCATCACTTTCATCCGCTTCGGCGATGAGATATTGGCTATCGCCTAGTCGAGCATTGGTGCCGGCACTATTTAACAAACCACCAATCACAAAAGTAGGATCTAGTTTAGCCTCGGCGAAAATAGTTGAAATGAGACTAGTAGTAGTTGTTTTTCCATGGGTGCCTGCGACAGCAATACCATGGCGAAAACGCATCAATTCCGCCAACATTTCGGCACGGCGTATAACCGGAATACGCTTCTCATTAGCGGCGCTTATTTCGGGGTTACTATGGTCAATGGCACTCGACACAACCACTACATTTGCCAGCTCAATATTACTGGCTAGATGTCCAAAATAAATAGTCGCCCCTAAATTCTGTAATCTTTCTGTCATGCCATTGGCCTGACGATCAGAGCCTGAAATAGCATAACCTTCATTCAGTAATACTTCGGCAATGCCGCCCATGCCTGCACCACCTATCCCGACAAAATGAATATGTTTAATTCTACGCATTTCGGGTACGTGATAATGAGCTGGTGTTTCTATATTCATGCTGCTTTCTCGCTAAATTCAATACAACAATGCGCGACTTGTTTTGCAGCATCCAAACGAGCAACGGTTTTAGCACGTTTGCCCATGTCTATTAATGTGCTTGGCGATTGCACATATTCTTGTATTAGTGTGTGTAACTTGTGAACTGTAAGTTCACTTTGAGGTAATAAACGTGCCGCATGCACGTTTGCCAAAGACTGGGCGTTTTTAGTTTGGTGGTCGTCAACCGCATAAGGCAAAGGTACAAATATTGCCGCGACCCCCGCTGCCGCCACTTCAGCTACAGTTAATGCGCCAGCTCGGCAAATGACCAGATCGGCCCAAGCATAAGCTGCGGGAATATCATCAATAAACTCTGTAATTTGATAAGTATTTTCTGCAATTGCTTGTTGAGTGTATGTATACTTTACACTGGCTAAATGACCAGCTCCTGTTTGATGTCGTACATTGACTTGTTTTATGTCAACCAATGCCAAAGGTATGTTTTCATTTAACACTTGTGCACCCAAACTACCGCCAATAACAAGCAAATTGAGCGGTAAATCAACACTTGTTTTAACTGGTAATTCTGCAAACTCTTGACGTACTGGATTACCGACCCACGTATATTTAGGATTTTCCCCTAATTGTTGTTCAGGAAAAGTTTTATCAAAGCCAGTAAAGACTTTCCTAGCAATACGCGATAACAGTTTATTAGTTAACCCGGGTACTGCATTTTGTTCATGTAAAATTAAAGGTAAACCATTCAACCATGCAGCTACACCGCCTGGTCCACTGGCAAAGCCCCCCATACCGATAACAACATGAGGTTGAAATTGTTTAATCACCTTATGTGCTTGTATAGTTGCTTTAATAATCTTAAACGGTGCCAATAACAAAGTACCAATGCCATTTTTACGCACACCTACTACATCAATAAAACTGATAGGATAACCAGCTTGTGGGACTATTTGAGCCTCCATACGTCCAGCCGTGCCTAACCAATGAATTTGCCAATTTTGCGCTGCCAATTCAGCAGCCACCGCTAAACCAGGAAAAACATGCCCACCGGTTCCACCAGCCATAACGAGTAAACGTTTAGTCATTTAGGCCTCCTGCTTTTGAACTTGGGTAAGGCTCTAACTGCGCCTCTTCAATTACATTTTCCAAAGCAGAATTTACTTTTTGTTTAGCTTTACTGACTAACGCTCTTTTTTTACCTTTCGCGGCACTTGATTTGTTGATCGCTTGTATACCGTCTACTCGCATTTCAAAATCAATACGCACCAAAATTGCTACTGCTATAGACATCACTATCATGCTTGAGCCACCGTAGCTTAATAACGGAAAAGTTAGCCCTTTAGTGGGCAGAATACCGGCACTCGCACCTACGTTGACAGCTGTTTGTAAACTAAACCAAATACCAATCGAATAAGCTAAATAAGCTTCAAAGGGACGTTCTTTACGCAAGGCTAAATTGCCCATTTTCATGGCTTTCATGACAATAACCAACATGATGACCAAAACGCTCAAAACACCAGCGAAACCCAATTCTTCAGCTAAAATGGCCATAATAAAATCAGTGTGTGCTTCGGGCAAATATTCTAATTTTTGTAGACTATTACCTAAGCCTTGCCCAAACACATCTCCACGGCCATAAGCCATCAATGATTGAGTTAATTGATAACCACTACCAAATGGGTCAGCCCATGGGTCTAAAAATGAAGTAATACGCCTGACTCTGTATTCTTCAAACACAATAAGCAACACTACAGCCAAGGTGCCAGCTATGGCTAAACTGAAAAACTGCCATAATTTAGCTCCAGCCAAAAACAACAAACCAATAGTGGTGAATAACATAACCACTACAGTACCTAAGTCAGGTTGTAACAGTAGTAATAAGGCAAGGGCAAAAAACACGACAAGGGGTTTAATAAAACCTTTTATATTTTCTGTTACTTCTTCGTATCGGCGCACAAGGTACCCAGCCAAATAACAAAAGAAAAACAACTTAGCGGGTTCGGCGGCCTGAATCGTTATAGGGCCAACCACTAACCAACGAGTACTACCATTAACAGTGCGTCCTATGATTAACACTGAAATCAATAAAGCTACGGCCAAAAGTAACAACCAGACATTACTCATACGCCACCAGCGCATGGGTATTTGCATAACAATCATGGCTGATATCATCGCCAGCACAATATAAATTCCATGGCGAATAGCAAAGTGAAATGGATTGCCAAATAACCTATCTGCCACTGGCATTGAAGCGGACGTTACTACAACTAAGCCTATGGTTAACAAAGAAATAGCTAACAGTATGAGTGAGTGATCATATGGCTGAATATTGGCTTGAATCGGAGTATGTGTATTGTCATGTTTAGACACAAACAATTGTCTAAGAGATGTCATTTTTGTTTCAATCATTGCACTCATGCTGCCAGCTCCTGCACAGCTTGAGCAAAATATTCGCCCCGTTGTTGGTAGCTAACAAACATATCTAAACTGGCGCATGCTGGTGAGAGCAACACTACATCCCCTGCCTGGCTATGTTTAGCCGCCACTTCAACAGCTTCTTCAATACTCTTTACTTTTACGTTGTTTGCATGCAATCGCGCTATTTCATCGCCGTCTTTACCAAGGGTTATGAGTAGCCCTACAGATTGCGTTAAGCACTGTTGCATAACAGAAAAGTCTGCACCTTTGCCGTCACCTCCAGCAATCAGAATCAATTTACCTTGGATATTGGAAACTAATCCATTAATTGCAGCTAAAGTAGCACCAACATTTGTCGCTTTAGAATCATTGATCCAGCACACATCATTATACTTTGAGACTGTTTGACATCGATGCGCTAATCCACCGAACGCTTGAGCACCTTGTCGGATGCTGCCGTCATCTAAGCCAAAAACTTTGGCTAAAGAAGCTGCAGCCTGTATGTTCAACATGTTGTGAGCACCCACTAACAGACAACTTTTGCTGTCTAAGAAAACCTTACCGTCATACAAAATACTGGCTTGAGTATTATCCCAAGAAAAACCAGTCGCACTTTTGGATAACCCATAACTTATGGTTGCTTTTGCGTTTACTGGATAAGACAGAATATCGTCTCTATTACAGACCATAAATTGACAATGTTGATACACTTTGAGTTTGATTTTCTGGTAAGTCGACAAATCACCATGGCGGTCTAAGTGATCTTCAGTAATGTTTAATACCGTTGCCACAAAAGGCCTAAAAGAGTAGGTGGTTTCTAACTGAAAGCTCGACAATTCAAGCACAATCACATCGGCCGATTGCTCTAACAAATCCAAAACAGGCACGCCAATATTGCCGCCCATCAACACCTTTTTACCTGCGGCTTTACACATATCTACAACAAGGCGAGTAACAGTAGATTTGCCATTTGAACCTGTAATCGCAATTACCGGACAAGTGTTAAACTGCGCAAATAATTCAATATCACCAATCACATGCACACCAGATTCTAGGGCATTTTGAATAGCTGGGGTGTTTAGATCGACACCTGGGCTTAGCACTATTAAGTCGGCTTGAGTTAACTTGCTAATATTCAACTCACCTAGAAATAAAGGTATATCTAAGCTAAGTGTTAATTCACTGCGGCTGTCCATGGCAGTAACATGTGCACCTTTAGCCAATAAAAATCGTACGCAAGATAAGCCTGTCAGGCCCATTCCTACTACTACGATATTTTTATTAGCTAAAGTTAGTTTGTTCACTGTTAAATTGTTTTCCTTTATCGCAATTTCAAAGTGGCTAATCCCACTAGTACTAACATCAAAGATATAATCCAGAAGCGCACTATGACTCGTGGTTCAGGCCAACCTTTAAGTTCGTAATGATGGTGTATTGGGGCCATCCTAAAAATACGTTTTCCGCGCATTTTGAAAGAGCCTACTTGTAAAATAACTGACAATGTCTCTACAACAAAAATGCCACCCATGATAAATAAAACGATCTCTTGGCGAACCAACACAGCCAAAATTCCTAGCGTCCCACCTAATGCTAACGAACCCACATCGCCCATAAAAACTTGAGCTGGGTAAGTATTAAACCAAAGAAATCCAAGCCCAGCACCAACGATAGCGGTACACACAATAACCAACTCACTGGTTAAAGGTAGATAAGGAATAGCGAGGTAAGCAGAGAAATTTATATTGCCTGTCACATAGGCAAATATGGCAAAAGCACCAGCAACCAACACTGTTGGTACAATTGCTAGTCCATCTAGGCCATCAGTTAAGTTGACTGCATTGCTGGTTCCCACAATGACAAAATAGGTGACAACAATAAACAACATGCCCATTTGCGGCATAACGTCTTTAAAAAATGGTACTAACAAAGCGGTTTCAGCAGGATTTTGTTGGCTTGAATACAAGTAGAAAGCAACGGCAATAGCAATCACTGACTGCCAGAAATACTTCCAACGGGCGATTAAACCTTTTGCGTCTTTACGAATAACTTTGCGGTAGTCATCTACGAAGCCGATGACTCCGTAACTAACCAAAACAAATAATGTGACCCATACATACCTATTGGTCAAATCACTCCACAACAATACACTCGATACAATCGCAGCTAAAATGAGTAATCCGCCCATAGTGGGGGTACCTGATTTAGCCAAATGGGATTCAGGGCCATCATCACGAATAGTTTGGCCAATTTGCATACGCTGTAACCAACGGATCATTTTTGGTCCAATAATCACCGCAATCAGCAAGGCAGTTAGAGTGCTTAAGATAGCGCGCAAGGTCAAATAAGAGAAAACTCCAAAGCCAGGATCAAACTGTTGTAGCCACTCTGCCAACCAAATTAGCATGCCATTCGCTCCCTAAAACGTTCAAGCTTTCCCAAGGGGGATTCCTCCAACGCTTTGACCACCAATTCCATACGTGCACTACGCGAACCTTTGACCAATATACTGATGTCACATGCTTCAGATAAGGTTTGTTGATTAATAAACTCAATCATCTGTTCCAGCCCACTAAAATGGCGGCCATGTTCGGCAAATACATCACTTGCATTTTGACTTAATACGCCCAAGGTATAGAGCTTATCGATACCTTTTTGTTTGGCATACTCACCTACTTGTTCATGGTAATAACGGGCTTTTCCACCCAACTCAGCCATATCTCCGAGCACCAATATTTTTCTGCCAGCAAAACTAGACAACAAATCTATTGCAGCATTGACTGAACCTACATTTGCATTGTAAGTGTCATCCAAAATTTTCACTTGATTGGTCAGTTGTTTAACTTGTAAGCGCCCCGCTACATGAGGCATATCGCGCAACCCCTCACGCACATCTTCTAAAGTCGCGCCAACATGTAAAGCTAACGAAGCTGCGACCAAAGCATTGCCCACATTGTGTAAACCAGGTAATGACAAATCAATTGAAATGCGACCTTTAGGGGTCACTAATTCAAATTGAGCACAACCATCCAAGCCTAAGATAACGTCTTGTGCATAGACACCAGCTTGTTTTTCAGCTGAAAAGGTTTGTACCTTGTTGTACTTAAGTTTACCCAACCAGTAGTCGGCAAATTGGCTATCTACATTGACTATCGCTAGCCCATCCTTCTCGGATAAACCTTTAAATATTTCACTTTTTGCTCTGGCCACGCCAAGCAAACTACCGAAACCTTCCAAGTGCGCTGCCGCTGCGTTCACAATGGTCGCTACATCAGGTTTGACTAAATTAGTCGTATAGGCGATTTCACCTAAATGGTTGGCACCCATCTCAATCACAGCAAACTCATGTTCTGGCTCTAGTCTTAACAATGTCATAGGCACACCTAATTCATTGTTTAAATTGCCTTTAGTCGCCAACACTTTGCCACGGCGAGATAGAATCGCAGCAACCATTTCTCTAACAGTTGTTTTACCACTACTGCCTGTAATGCCCACCGTTTTTGGTGCAACTTTGGCTTTTACCGCGGCACCCAATAAACCAAGCGCAAGCGTAGTATCTTCAACCAAAATATAAGGCAGTTGAGTATCAACTTCACGTGATAAAATTAGCGCAATAGCCCCTTTCTCTTCAGCTTGCTGAATAAACTTATGCCCATCAAAATTGGGGCCCCTTAGTGCCAAAAACAAATCAGTAGGCTGAATACTTCTGGTATCAGTACTGACACCTTCGATGATCAAATCCTGCTTTTTCTGAGCTATTAACTGCCCATTAACCTGTTCTGCAACCCAGGATAGTGAAACCGGGATCATATTATTTTCCCCTCTTGAAGAAGTGCAACAAATTGACGTTCATCGTACGCCAACGTTTGATTACCTATAATTTGATAATTTTCATGACCTTTTCCCGCGACTAAAATCATGTCGCCAGGGGCTGCCATTGAGGCCGCGGTCTTTATTGCTGTTTTACGGTCATGCTCAATCAGAACCTGCTCGGGATTAAGGCAGCCAGATAGAATATTTTGAATAATGTCTTTAGGATTTTCACTGCGCACGTTGTCATCAGTTAAGATAACTTGATAAGCATATCTCTCAGCAATTTCGCCCATCAATGAGCGTTTGCCTACATCGCGATCACCACCACATCCAAACACACAATATAATTTTCCGTGACAGTGTTGTTTAGTGGCTAACAAGGCTTTTTCTAGCGCATCAGGTGTGTGCGCATAATCCACCACTATGGTTGCCTTGTTTTGGCGGCTATACAGCTCCATTCTTCCAGCAACGGGTTTCAACTTTTGCACTATGTAAGCAATCTGTTTTAGATTTTTACCCAAACATAATTGGCTGCAAATCGCAGCTAGTACATTGGCCACATTGAATTCAGCCAATAATGACAAACGTAGTTCACACTCTCCCCAAGAGGATTGTATCGATAAACCAATGCCCTCAGAGGTATATCGCACATTATTCGCTACACAATATTTATATTTGCTTGGTAAATCAGTAACGCTGACATTCTGTCCATAGAGCACAACTGAGGTTGTATCAGAAATATTTGCCAACCAATTTTTATGCTCAGGATCATTGACGTTAAGTACAACGTAAGCCAATTCAGGTTGCTTTAATAAAAGCCTTTTTGCTGCTGCGTATTCAGCCATTGAACCGTGATAGTCAAGATGATCTCGGCTTAGATTAGTAAACACTGCAATATCGGTTTTAACCGCTTTGATCCGGTTTTGTACCAGAGCATGGGACGAGGCTTCTAATGCAACTTGATACGCCCCTTCAGCAACGAATTCAGCGAATAAGCGTTGCATACTAATAGCATCTGGTGTGGTGTTAACGGTATCTTCTTGGGTCTGAGAATCAGCGGTCGACGAATACATACCAGCACCTAAGGTGCCAATGGAAGCCGCTTGTTCTCCCATTAAATTAGCCAATTGGCTGGTTAACTGCACAGTAGAGGTTTTACCATTAGTGCCCGTTACTGCAATCACAGACATTGAATTCGCCGGAAATTGATAAAAGTGCCCAGCTAACTCGGAGAGTTTTTCAGCGAGTTGATAAAACGACACTATGACGCTTTGTTCGCGCATTTCTAGATGGCCATGGTGAGTCGAATCATCACATTGTGCGACTATGACTTTGGCACCTAAACTGATCGCTTGAGGAATAAAGTCTCGACCATCCAATGCATGCCCATCAATAGCAATAAACGCCTTATGAATTGCCACATCTCGGCTATCTAAGACCAAGTCACTGATCATGATGTCGGGTGCATCAATGCCAAAATTGGCCAATAGAGGTTTAATACTTTGATCAAACGCCTGAGGAAATTGTCTATTAATACTTACCATATCAGCCTGCATTTGCTGCCCTCTTGTTAACATCAACAGAGGAAACGGCCAATGATGAAACAGTTTTATCATCAGGGGGCACATTCAACATTTGTAAACTGGCTGCCATAATTTTAGAAAAAACTGGGGCTGCAGTTTGTCCTGCATAATAAAGCTCACCTTTAGGCTCATTAATTAAAATGACCACGGCCAATTGCGGATTAGACACAGGGGCAACGCCGGCAAAAATGTTAACGTATTCTTCACCGTAACCATTGGCAACAGCCTTACGACTAGTACCTGTTTTTCCTGCAACTCTATAACCCGGAACGTGTGCTTGTTCTGCCGAACCATTTTGTTCTGTCACACTTTCCATCATTTGTAATATTTGTTTGGTCGCTTGAGCGCTGATAACACGCTCACTTTCTACAGGTGTGTCTGGTTTAATAATACTCAATGGTCGGCGAATGCCACCGTCACCTAAAATGCTGTACATACGAGCCAACTGCAATGCGGTGACGGATATTCCATAACCAAAAGATAAAGTAGACAATTCAAAATCTGACCAGCGGTTTCTTTCGTTAAAGATACCGTTGCTTTCGCCCAGCAAATTAGCGCCACTGTCACTCATTAAACCGACGTTGTAGTACATATCCAGTAGGAAATCTTTAGGTACAGACAAGGCCAACTTTGAAGTGCCCATATTGCTAGACTTACGAATAATTTCGGTTAAATCAATTTCGCCATAATTGCGCGAGTCTCTGACAATATTTCCGCCTAAATGCATCCAACCCGGAGAGGTATCAATCAAGGTGTCTACTTGTGCAGATCCAAACTCTAATGCACTTAACACCGCTAGAGGCTTAATTGACGAACCCGGTTCGTAGGCATCAGTTACTGCTCGATTACGAATTCTATGGGCTGAAACACCTGAACGATTATTTGGATTAAATGAAGGGCTATTGACCAAGGCTAGGATTTCACCAGTGTTAACTGCTACTACTACAGCCGACCCAGACGTTGCTTCATAATATTGAACCGCTTGTTTTAATTCTTTATAAGCCAAAGCTTGTATGCGCTGATCAATGGTTAACTGAATATCTTGCGGTTTTTCACCTTCTTCAGATTCAATCAACTCAACCATTCGGCCTTTTCCGTCACGTCTAATTTTACGTGAGCCTTGTGCACCTGCTAACCACTTGTTGTATAACTTTTCAATCCCCTCTATGCCGGCATCATCCACGTTAGTAAAACCTACAACGTGAGCGGATACTTCACCACTTGGATAATAACGTCTAGATTCATCACGAAGGTAAATTCCATCTAACTTAAGTTGTTCAACATATTCAGCCATTGCAGGGGAGACTTGACGCTGCACATATACAAAACGTTTTTTGGGATTGCTGACTTTTTCTTTAAGCGTATCTAAATCTTGACCTAATATTTCAGCCAGTGCCTTCCAGCGTTTTTTGTTTTCTCGTTGTTTTGCTTTCAAATCAAAACTGGGGTCTTCTTCCGCTTTTTTTGCTGCTTCTTCGATTGATTGGGCAACGGCCTTAGGATCTGCCCAGATTGCTCTAACTGGTACACTCACAGCCAATTGCTGACCATTTCTGTCAACAATCAAACCTCTATGTAAAGGATTGGCATGAGTACGCAAAGTACGGTTATCGCCACGCTGAATAAGTAAATCTGGTGAAACAACTTGTATGTAGGCTGCACGAATACTCAAACCAACAAACACCAGAACAATGGCGGTAATCACTATAATAAAACGCCAATGCAATAAACTTGGCGCACTGTTTACTTTTGCTTGATTGGTTCTACCTTTACTTTTGGTATTAGCGGTGACTCGGCTCATTTAATCCTCACCACTACTTCTTCGCTAGGTAAAGGACGATGCATGTTGAGCTGACTTTTAACAAGCGCCTCAATACGGTTGTGTTCAGTCAATGCACTTTGTTCAAGCACCAAGTGACGCCACTCAACATCCAGTTGATCTTTCTCTTGCATCAAGCGTTCGATGGCTATCGACATTTGCCTATTATGGTGGGCACTAAGTATCACTAAACCCGCACTAACTAAGAGTGCTAGAAACAACAAAACCCGCACTGGATGGCGGGCTAAATCAGCAACTACAAAACTGAATAAATTAAAGTTCGTGTTCGGGGCACTCATAACTTCTCTGCCACTCTCAACACAGAGCTTCGAGCTCGCACATTTTTTTGTAATTCTTCGGCTGATGGCTTAATCGCTTTGCCAATAGGTTTCATCGCTTTAGCCGCATCTATCTCTGCTTGCATAATAGGCATGCCATGAGGCACGTTTAAACCGCGACTTTGCTCACGTATAAAACGTTTGACTAAACGGTCTTCTAAAGAATGAAAACTAATAACAGCTAACCGTCCACTTGGCGCCAATATATTTAAAGCCGCTTTCAAGCCGGTTTTGATTTCATCTAACTCACTGTTGACATAGATACGTATCGCTTGGAAACTGCGAGTCGCTGGGTGTTTATATTTATCTTTGACCGGCACCGCCAGATCAATGATTTCGGCTAACTGAGCCGTATCGGTAATAGGTTCAATTTGCCGTGCATTGACAATACCGTGAGCAATACGTTTACCAAATTTCTCTTCACCAAATTCTTTGATGACTTGGGTGATGTCTTGCTCATCAGCCACCGCTAACCACTGCGCGGCACTTAATCCTCTGGTTATATCCATACGCATATCGAGTGGGCCATTACGCATAAAACTAAAACCGCGACCAGCATCATCCAATTGTGGTGAAGACACCCCAAGATCCATTAAGATCCCGTCAATCTTGCCAATTAGGCCTAACTCTTCAGCCACTGCCTGTAATTCAGAAAAAGGACGATGATGAATAGAAAAACGTGTATCGTCAGCAAAGGACTTTGCCGCTTCAATGGCACTTAGGTCTCGATCAATCGCAATCAACTGACCTTTTGCTGATAGTGCTTTTAATATTTGTGTAGAGTGGCCACCTCGTCCAAAAGTCGCATCCATATAGATGCCATCAGGCTTAATCGCTAAGCCTTCGATAGACTCCTGAAGTAATACTGATAAATGTGAAAAATCATTTTCCATTAAAGTGAGAAATCCTGCAGTCGTTCAGTCAATTCAAAGTTAGCTTCTTGCTCTGTTGCTACATCTAAATTGATTTGTTGTTGCCATACGTCTGCGTCCCAGATCTCAAATTTATTGAACTGGCCAACTAACATAATTTGTTTATCGAGCTTGGCGTGTTGACGCAAAGGAGCGCCTAATAAAAACCGCCCGTTTTTGTCCATATCACCTTCACTGGCATAACCCAACAATAAGCGCTGCATTCTGCGCTCATGTGGATTCATGCTAGAAAGACGGCTTAATTTAAGTTCAATTTCTTCCCATTCAGAAAGTGGGTAAAGCAGCAAACAAGGTTGTTGCGTATCAATAGTGCAGACGAGTTGTCCCTTACAATCATCCAGCAAGGACTGCCTATACCTGGTAGGTATAGTGACTCGACCTTTAATATCTAGATTGATTGCATTAGCGCCGCGGAACATAATTCCCCTAACCTTTTTTATTTTTATCTATCGAAAATTAACTTGTAAGCACAACACTCAACAAAATCTGATCTTATTATTCTTTGTTTTTGGGATTATTTAATCCGCCAGATCCACTTTATGCCACTTTTACCCACAATACACAGTTTAGGTACCACCGGTCTATCATGTCAAGGACTAAAAGCAGCAAATTGATCGGTTTCTAGGCCTCGTCATCACTGGTTTTTTAGAAGTGTTTGAAATAGTAGAAAAAAACGACTAGCTGGCGCAATTTGGTAACAGAAGGAATAATAGCTTTACAGATTTTAATCGAAGGGGGTTAAGTCACAAGTGAAGATTGATATGGGATTTTTTATTCAATCAAACAAAATCCGTTATTGTGCAGTCTCGATGCAGTTCAACAGAGTGTTAGGTTGCTAATTTTTTTCAGTAAATATCTCGACCCTATTTCGACCATTTTCTTTTGCTTTGTAAAGAGCTTGGTCAGCATTAGAAGTCAGTTGTTCAGCGTTAAGTTCATCTTTATTAAAATCAATTTCGGTTACACCAAAACTGCAACTAACGTGGATAGGTTTATCAGCTAAAACAAAATTATGCTGACTGACTTTCTCTCTTATACGATTAGCTAGCTTTGCTCCGTTTTCTGCACTTGTATTGGGTAAAGTAATAATAAATTCTTCACCACCAAAACGAGCTATCCAATCAACGTTATTGCGGATAGATGTACTCACCAGTTGAACAAATTCTTTTAAAACAATGTCTCCAGCATTATGGCCTTCTTGATCGTTAATCTTCTTAAAATGATCCAAGTCAGCGAATATAACCGTTAGCGGGATTTTAAATCGATATGAACGCTGTATTTCTTTGTTTAAACTATCTTCCAAATATAATCGGTTATAACAGTGAGTTAAAGGATCTGTTAAGGATAGAGTTTTAACCTTACTATTGAGCTTTATTAACTGACGCGTCAGTTTATATACCGCCAAAGCGAATGCACTTAAGTAAATAAGCAAGAAAATACTACTTGCAATAATTGTGTTCAATTGCTCATCTAAAAGATGCAGATCGGGTAACGTAATTGCGCCTATGAGAACGGTGGAAACTACCACTAACATAGTGCTAAACATCAAACGATAACTGCCGACAAAAAGTGCATTTGCTATCAAAATAGTAATAATAGTGGATGCAAAAGAATAAGTGGGTGTCGCCAGCACTATTAGGCTAGTAAAGAAAGCATCCAAATGCATATTGATTTGTTCCTGTCTTCGTCCATTTGAAGAGAGATTTGTTGCTAGTAGTGCGAAATGTGGCCAAAATAAACAGGTGGGAATAATCCAGATAAATTGTGAATCGAGTAAAGATGAACCTAAAACTAACCACGCAATGAGTAAACCATAAGTTGTCGCGAGAACTCTAGGTATATGGTTAATCCGTCCGAGAGGGTGTATATCTTTTTGGTATATCAAATTAACCGTTAAACAGCAGATGAAAAATTCAGCATACTATAGATATATGCACAATCAAAAGGTATTTTCTGTGGGATCCTATGGTCAAAAAATACCACCAATCCCTTAATTTCAGTCCACTATTTCAATTTCAATTTATATATTTGGTTATGTTCTCAGCATAAAAAATATTATACTTGCCAACCGCTGTTAGAAAAACATTAGCTAACAACTAAACATCTGAAATAATTGAAAATTTTCACATATTCAAAGGAGCATCCTATGCCGTTGGAAAACTGCATTCTGTCTATTGACCAAGGAACGACGTCTAGCAGAGCCATCGTTTTTGCTGCAGATTCAAGTATTGTTGCTGTAGCACAGCAAGAGTTTTCTCAGCATTATCCAAATGATGGTTGGGTAGAACATGATCCAGAAGATATTTGGTCAACAACAGTCAACGTATGTAAACAAGCCATTGCCCAGGCCACAGCAAAAGACGCAAAAATTGCAGCAATAGGTGTCACAAACCAAAGAGAAACCACATTGGTCTGGGACAAAAAAACCGGAAAAACCTTATACAACGCCATAGTATGGCAAGACAGGCGCACTGCTGAGCAATGCAGAAAGTTACAAGAAGCAGGACAATTAACCGCAGTTCAAGAACGTACAGGATTGTTGCTGGACCCTTATTTTTCAGCGACAAAAGTAGCTTGGATCTTAGATAATGTCGAAGGCGCAAGACAAAAGGCCGATGCCAACGAGTTAGCGTTTGGCACAGTAGATAGTTTTCTTATCTGGCGCTTAACAGGCGGTAAAGTACATGCCACTGATGTGACTAATGCCAGTCGCACTAACCTGTTTAACATTCACACTTTAAGTTGGGACGACAAGTTACTCGACATATTTAACGTACCCAAATCAATGTTGCCTGAAGTGAAAGAATGCGCTGATGATTTTGGTCATACTGTAGAAGGACTTTTCAGCTACTCCATGCCTATAGCGGGAGTTGCCGGAGACCAACAAGCAGCAAGCATTGGCCAATGTTGTTTCAAACAAGGCGATATCAAAAGTACCTATGGCACGGGTTGTTTTGTATTGTTAAATACCGGCGAAAAAGCGCTGTTATCCAAAAACAAACTACTCACAACTGTGGCTTACAGCATCAAAGGTCAAACCCACTATGCATTAGAAGGTTCGATATTTATTGCTGGCGCTGCCGTGCAATGGCTCAGAGACGGTTTAAAAATCATTCAAAACGCGTCAGAAACTGAAGCCATGGCCAAAAGCATCCCTGATGATCATGGAGTGTTTTTGGTACCTGCTTTTGCTGGATTGGGCACGCCCTATTGGGCACCTGATGCCAGAGGGGCAATATTTGGTTTAACTCGGGCTACCAGCGGTGCTCACCTAGCAAGAGCTGCACTTGAGTCTGTGTGTTTGCAAACATCAGATTTACTAAAAGCCATGAGTGAAGATGGCGTCAACCCTAAAAAAATAAGAGTTGATGGTGGCATGGTTGCCAACAGTTGGGTCTGTCAATTTCTGGCTGGAGTACTCGATATAACAGTCGAACGGCCCAAGGTAATGGAAACCACCGCATTAGGCGCCGCTTATTTAGCTGGTTTACAAGTCGGTATTTACCAATCAACTGACGAGTTGGCTAGCATGAACCAGATTGACAACCATTTTGAACCTGAAATGGATGCGATAAACCACGAAAAATTACTGAAAGGATGGGCAAGTGCCATTCAAAGTACTTTGGGGTTTAAAGCATGATAAAGCAGTCAAACTTTGGAAAAATGCCAGATGGCACTATAGTCGAAAAATTTTGCTTAACTAATCATCAAGGTTCAAGCGTCGAGATCCTTAATCTTGGCGGAATTATTCATCGTTGGTTGATCCCCAACAAGCAAAATAAACACACCGATATTGTTTTAGGTTACGACACAGTAAATGACTACTTAGCAGACGACAGTTTTTTAGGTGCTTTAATCGGAAGATACGCAAACCGCATCAACAAAGGAAAATTTACTTTAGCAGGTAAAAAATATCAAACCGATATCAACCTAGGCGACAACTGTCTACATGGTGGTAGCCAAGGGTTTAATTCCAAAGTGTGGCAATGCACCGTATTGTCTGACGCCGATAATCCTTCAATTATGTTGACCTTATCTAGTCCAGACGGCGATCAAGGTTTCCCTGGCGAAATTAAGGTCAAAGTGATTTATACCTTAACTGAACAGAATCGTTTAAAAATAGAGTATTTGGCAGCTGCAGAGCAAACAACCTTATACAACCCTACAAACCATAGTTATTTTAATTTGTCAGGTCACAATAGTGGTTCGGTCGAAGCGGATCAGATTCAATTATTAGCCAGTCACTACACACCTACCGACGAACGTGCGATACCCACTGGTGAGATTGCAGAGGTAGACAACACACCTTTTGATCTTCGAGAACTCACCGCAATTAGTCAGCCATTAGCTTCAAACCATCAACAGATTGCATATGGAAACGGCTTAGATCACAACTTATGTTTAGACGCTTATGCCCCTCAAACAAAAGTTGCATTTTATGCTGGTAAAGCGATATCACAAAACAGCGATGTTGTTCTTAAGGTATACACCAACATGCCAGGCATACAGATTTTTACTGCAAATCACTTTGAAAACAAAAAAGGCAAAGATAGCGTGCTATATCAAGCCCATCAAGGAGTGTGTTTTGAAACACAATTTTACCCTGACTCACCTAACCAACCGCACTTTCCAAGCGCCACGTTAGAAGCAAACAAAGAGTTTTACTCTGTGACTGAGTATGAAATTTTGTTTTAGAGTTACTTCAACCTCACCAATTTTTTAATATCTTTTGGCTATGTTTGTATTAACTGTTGTTGAACACTAAACATACTGTTTTTATTGAACTTTTCATCATTGTCCAAAT
>ENA-OSET01000427-OSET01000427.1-sediment-metagenome-genome-assembly--contig:-NODE-427-length-47399-cov-3.840708_pt1 | contig 47399 bp, 29 predicted proteins | sample MGYA00237882_ERZ534229 | MGnify/ENA primary metagenome ERZ534229 (study PRJEB26408, sample SAMN06266212) | sediment metagenome | isolation source: Hudson Canyon methane seep mesocosm | place: USA:Hudson...
TTGATCGCAATTACGCCGAAGAGCTTATTACGACACAAAGATGCGACATCTACATTAGATGACCTCAGCTCGGGCACGTTCCAAACGGTAATTGATGATTCGTCTATTGTTGATTCGAAAAAGGTGACGCGTGCGATTATGTGTAGTGGAAAGGTTTACTATGACTTAATCGCTTTTCAGCAGAAGAATGAGGTTACAGATACTGCGGTTATCAGAATAGAGCAGTTATATCCGTTCCCCGCGGATGATCTTAAAGAAATTTTGGATAACTACCCTAAATTAAATGACGTTGTCTGGTGTCAGGAAGAGCCGCAAAACCAAGGTGCATGGTATACCACTCAGCATAGGATGCGTCGAGTGACGAAAGATATAAATGAAAAGATTTACCTAAGATATGCTGGTCGAAATAGTTCCGCAGCTCCCGCCGCAGGATATATATCGGTACACGTCGAAGAGCAGAACGCTCTAGTTAACCAAGCGTTTGATGTTGAATAGTTAAAAAGGATTGGAAATGTCTACAGAAATTAAAGCACCGACCTTCCCAGAGTCAGTCGCAGACGGGACAATAGCTACATGGCACAAGCAGGCTGGAGAACAGGTCTCGCGTGATGAGCTCATTGTCGATATTGAAACCGACAAAGTTGTCTTAGAAGTAGTGGCCCCTGACGATGGTGTGATTGAAAGCATCGTTAAGCAAGAGGGTGACATAGTATTAAGTGGAGAAGTGATCGGCCGGTTTGCTGCCGGAGCGAGTGGAACTACTTCCACTAAAAGTACAGAAAAAGAAGGTTCGGAGGCTGGTGAAAGTTCAGCCTCAGCAGCCGAGGTAATTATGAGCCCTGCTGCTAAGAAGTTGGTGCAAGAAAATAACCTCAAACCAGCCGATATTTCTGCAACAGGAAAAGACGGTCGTTTAACAAAGGAAGATGTTGTTAACCACCTTGCTGCAAAATCAAGCGCGCCTGCACCTACTCCAACAAGTAAGGCTGTGCCAACTGTATCTTCAGATGCACCGTTAGGAGCGAGAGCAGAAAAACGTGTGCCAATGACTCGATTGAGAGCGAGCATAGCTAGGCGTTTGTTAGATGCTAGTCAGAACACTGCGATGCTAACAACGTTCAATGAAGTCAATATGAAGCCCCTGATGGACCTTCGAAAACAGTACAAAGAGCTGTTCGAGAAAAAGCATGATGGTACCAAACTCGGCTTTATGTCGTTGTTTGTCAAAGCATCTGCAGAAGCACTAAAACGATTCCCAGCAGTTAACGCATCAATTGATGGCGATGACATGGTATATCATGGCTACCAAGATATTGGAGTTGCGGTATCTAGTGAAAAAGGTCTGGTCGTGCCGGTTCTTAGAGATGCTGACGGAATGAGCTTGGCTAAGATAGAAAGTTCAATCAAAGCATATGGTGGTAAGGCTCGAGATGGCAAATTGACTATCGAGGAAATGACTGGTGGTACGTTTACAATTTCGAATGGCGGTGTGTTTGGTTCTCTAATGTCTACGCCGATTTTGAATCCGCCTCAAACAGCTATTCTTGGGATGCATAAAATTCAAGAGAGACCAATGGCGGTTAATGGTGAAGTGGTTATTTTACCGATGATGTATCTTGCACTTTCCTATGACCACAGAATGATAGATGGAAAAGAGGCTGTGCAATTCTTGGTTGCGATCAAGGAAATGATCGAAGATCCTGCACGAATTCTTCTAGAAATTTAAGCTGCTACCTTGAGAGATTAAGTAAATGTCAAATAAGTACGATGTAATAGTGATTGGTTCAGGCCCTGCGGGATACGTATCTGCGATTAGGTGTGCCCAGCTTGGTTTGAAAACAGCCTGTGTTGAAAAATGGTTGTCTGATGATGGAAAGACAGTATTGGGTGGGACGTGTTTGAACGTTGGCTGCATTCCATCTAAGGCGCTGCTTGAATCTTCACACAAATATGAAGAGGCCAAACACGATTTTGACGTTCATGGGATAGGTGCAAATGATATTAGCATGGACGTTGCAAAAATGGTCGGTCGTAAAGATTCGATTGTAAAGAACCTTACTAATGGTGTCGGTTTCTTATTCAAGTCGAATGGCGTTACTTCTATCCAAGGTAGCGGGAAGTTGCTAGCCGGACGGCAGGTTGAGGTAACTAATAGTAAGGGTGACTCCACCGTTTATGATGCAGAACACGTTATCTTAGCAACCGGGTCAAAGTCAGTAGAAATTCCACCTGCGCCTTTGAAAGAAGGACATATTGTCGATTCATCAGGAGCGTTAGATTTTCAAGAGGTACCTAAGCGTTTAGGTGTAATCGGTGCTGGTGTTATTGGGCTTGAGCTAGGCAGCGTTTGGGCTCGACTAGGATCGGAAGTAACGATTCTGGAAGCTCAGGATACCTTTTTGAGTACCGTTGATCAGCAAGTCGCTAAAGAAGCTTTGAAGCAGTTCAAGAAACAAGGTCTAGACATTAAGCTGAAAGCCTGTGTAACGGGAACCGACATCAAGCGCGGACTAGTTAATGTCAGCTACGAGGATTCTAAAGGCTCGCAAGAACTGAAAGTAGACAAATTAATCGTTTCAGTTGGGCGTGCGCCGGTTACTGAAGGTCTTTTGTCTGCAGACTGTGGTGTCAACATGGATGAACGTGGGTTTATCTTTGTTGATGATCATTGCAACACTGGTGTTCCAGGGGTTTATGCCGTTGGAGATGTGGTTCGTGGTCCAATGCTTGCGCACAAAGGAATGGAAGAAGGTGTGATGGTCGCTGAACGAATTGCGGGCCAAAAGACTGAGGTGAATTACGATACAGTTCCAGGTGTTATTTATACGAATCCTGAAATCGCTTCAGTTGGTCTCACTGAAGAGCAGCTAAAGGCAGATGGTATTGACTACAATTCAGGGTCATGTCCTTTTGCTGCGAGCGGCAGAGCGATGGCGGCAAATGATACTGTGGGCTTTGTGAAGATTTTAGCTGATGCCAAAACAGATCGTATATTAGGTGTTCACATGATAGGTGCGGGCGTTTCAGAATTGATCGCTCAGGCTGTGATTGCGATGGAGTTTGGTTCGAGTGCAGAAGACCTGGGGTTGACCATGTTTGCCCACCCAACATTATCAGAAACAGTCCATGAAGCTGCGTTGGCTATTCATGGGCATGCGATTCATATCGCCAATAAAAAGAAACGCAAGTAGTGCTATTTGGAATCGGTGATTGCTTAGATTGAAGCAACAAGGGTTTCGTTGGAAATTGAGGGAAAGATAAAGAAGCTCAGCCGCTTGAGGCTGAATGGTCAGAACGAATTGGACTATCTGACCACTTCTTGACGTAGTCATTAACTAATTGAGTGATGGAATAAACTATGAATTTACATGAGTATCAGGCAAAACAACTATTTGCCGAATACGGTCTTCCTGTTTCGACAGGTTATGCGTGTGACACGCCAGAAGAAGCTGCCGAAGCGGCAGATAAAGTTGGCGGTGATATGTGGGTTGTTAAATGTCAGGTACATGCTGGTGGTCGTGGTAAAGCCGGTGGCGTAAAGCTAGTCAAAACCAAAGATGAAATTAAAGCGTTTGCAGCTGAGTGGTTGGGGAAAAACCTAGTTACTTACCAAACAGATGAAAGTGGTCAGCCTGTTTCGAAAATTCTGGTTGAGAGCTGTACTGATATCGCCAATGAGCTGTACTTGGGCGCAGTAGTAGATAGAGCGTCGCAAAAAATAGTGTTTATGGCCTCCACAGAGGGCGGTGTTGAAATTGAGACGGTTGCTGAAGAAACGCCTGAATTGATTCATAAAGCCGAGATTGATCCTTTAGTTGGTCCTCAACCTTATCAGGGGCGGGAGTTGGGTTTTAAGCTAGGGTTGAATGCAACTCAGTTGAAACAATTTGTTAAGGTCTTTATGGGTTTAGCAAATATGTTTAGTGATTATGATTTTGCGCTGCTTGAAATCAATCCGTTAGTTGTTACTGAGCAGGGTGATATTCATTGTCTAGACGGAAAAATAGGTGTGGACGGCAATGCGCTTTACCGCCAGCCAAAGATTCGAGAAATGCATGATCCGTCTCAAGAAGACGAGCGAGAAGCAATTGCTGCCAAGTGGGAATTAAACTATGTCGCACTAGATGGCAACGTAGGCTGCATGGTGAATGGTGCGGGGCTTGCGATGGGTACTATGGATATCGTGAATCTACACGGTGGAAAGCCTGCAAACTTCTTGGATGTTGGTGGTGGTGCAACTAAAGAGCGTGTGGCCGAAGCATTTAAGATTATTCTTTCTGACGAGAACGTGAGTGCAGTACTTGTAAATATATTTGGTGGTATCGTCCGCTGCGATATGATTGCAGAAGGTATTATTGGTGCAGTTAAAGAAGTGGGTGTTAAGGTGCCGGTAGTGGTTCGTCTAGAAGGTACAAATGCTGAATTGGGTAGAGAGGTTCTAGCGAATTCTGACGTTGATATCATTGCAGCTTCTTCGTTAAAAGATGCCGCTCAACAAGTTGTTAAAGCTGCGGAGGGCAAATAATGTCAGTCTTAATCAATAAAGATACTAAAGTAATCTGTCAAGGTTTTACGGGTGGGCAGGGAACTTTTCACTCTGAACAAGCAATTGAGTACGGAACGCAAATGGTTGGGGGTGTTAGCCCAGGTAAGGGTGGTCAAACTCACCTTGGTTTGCCTGTCTTTAACACCGTACGTGATGCGGTAGAGTCTACTGGCGCAACAGCATCAGTTATCTATGTACCGGCTCCATTTTGCAAAGATGCCATTCTTGAAGCTATTGACGCAGGGATTGAGCTAATCGTCACTATAACCGAAGGTATTCCAACTTTGGACATGGTTGACGTGAAAGTTAAGCTCGACCAATCTGGCGTTCGTATGATCGGTCCAAATTGCCCGGGTATTATAACGCCAGGTGAAACTAAAATTGGCATCATGCCAGGTCATATTCATAAGCCTGGTAGGGTTGGTATTGTCTCTCGTTCAGGAACGTTGACTTACGAAGCTGTTAAGCAAACGACTGATGCAGGTTTTGGTCAATCGACTTGTGTCGGTATTGGTGGAGACCCCATTCCAGGTACTAACTTCATTGATGTGCTGAAGTTATTCCAAGATGATCCGCAGACAGAAGCTATTGTCATGATTGGAGAAATTGGCGGTACAGCTGAAGAAGAGGCTGCTGACTACATTAAAGCTAATGTTACCAAACCTGTCGTATCGTATATCGCAGGCGTTACAGCGCCGGCAGGTAAGCGTATGGGGCATGCTGGTGCGATCATTGCTGGTGGTAAAGGAACTGCAGATGAAAAATTTGCAGCACTAGAAGCAGCAGGTGTTAAGACTGTTCGCTCACTTGCAGATATTGGTTCTGCATTGAAAGAAAAAACGGGTTGGTAGTGGTATTTCACTAATCCAAATTAAGGGGCTTTTTATAAGCCTCTTTTTTTTGCCCGTTTGTTCGATCTGTTGCTAGACTAAACCTAATACTATAATAAATAGGCGGTGTTAGTGGTGGTTGTCATATGAAAGGCTTGCATGGATGGATGCGCACGATAGAAGGCTCTCAGGCGGCCGTATTATCTTCTCTACTTAAAGAGCTAGATCGTATAACTGCCTCGGATGAGTCTTCCGGTATGCAGCTCGCCGATATCATTTTGAAAGATGCCAGTCTTACATCGACGGTCATGCGTATTGCCAATGCTGTCAGTTTTAATCCGGGCGGTGTTCCTGTAACAACGGTAAGCAGGGCTATCCTGAATATTGGCTTTAAGAATATTCGTTCTCTATGTCTATCGATCAAAGTACTAGAGGCCGTTCTTAAGGACTCACCGTCGCCCATGTTAGTGGCCATGTTAGCTAAATCACTACATGGTGCCAATCAGGCTAAAGCACTTTGCCCAAAACTCCCTCCCTCGCAACAAGAAGAGGTTTTTGTTGCATCTCTTTTGAGTCATTTGGCTGAGCTGTTAGTGCTTGGGGCTAACGTTGAAGAGGTTAGGTCTTTTTCAAATGAGGTAGAAGAGAGCTCAACGCGAGACGAGAAAAATCGTTATGCGGAGAAGTTTCTTGGTGTCAGCTTTTCTCGGTTGTCCAAGACGCTAATGAAGCAGTGGCGTATCAACGGTCTTGTTAATGAGGTATTACTTGGCGGTGAAACAACGAATCCGGCAGTAGAGGCTGTTGAGCTGGGGGATGAAATTAGCAGAGCTGCCTTATTAGGCTGGGATTCTATCGAGTTTAAGGAGGTGATGGAAAGAGTCGCTGAGTTCAAGGAAGTGTCTGCAAGTGACGCCAAAGCAGGTATTTTGGAGACGTCGGACGAAACAGCAATCATGATCAAAGAATATGGTAAACAGTTGTTAGTAAGTCATATACCCACCAGTAAAAAATCATACAAACCAAAATCGATAAAAGTGGAAGTGGCGAAAAAGCTACTCAAACCTGACGCTGATATTCAGCTAAAAATTTTACAGCAATTATCTGAAATAATGATTACTGACTTCAACATAAACGTCGTGTTCAAAAACATTCTGCAAGGTATTCACAAAGGAGTTGGACTCGAAAGATCGACTTTGGCTATTTTCGATAAGTCTCATAATAAAGTGGTGAGTAAATACGTTGCGGGAGAAGGAACTGAAAAATGGTTAGAGCAGTTTGTGATACCTTTCGAGCGGAGTCATTCTGGCTTCTTGTATAACATGTTCGATAAGGATCAAGTGATTTGGCTAGGACATCGTGACTTCACTGAATTCGCTCAGTTCGGGATCACTGAGTTCCAAGGCATCACCAAGCAAAAGGACTTTTTTATAGCGCCTTTGATTGCAGATAAGAAGCGAATTGGTTTTATTTACGCAGATATGGGGCAAAGCTCTAGAGACTTAAGTGTAGAATACTTTGATGGTTTCAAGCGATTCATGCAGCAGGTTAAACTAGCGTTGACAGTTCTTGCTAGTAAGCAAAAAAAGTAGTAGCTAATGTATAAGCGAAAAATTAAATCTACTGCAGTTACACCAAGCATTGAATCTGATCGTCACAGCTATTAACGACAAGATGTTGCTTAGATAACTAAACGCCAACCGTACTCTCGTATCGACCGGCATTACCCAGTCAGGCACTAGCTATTGCTTAGATCAACGTATATTGTTAATTTTTGCCCTGGCTGCAAATATTTCTTTTTATTGAGCTTGTTCCAGCTCACAATATCATTGATTAATACGCCAAATTTGTTGGCAATTCGGTCCAGTGAATCTCCTTTTCTCACTCGATAGCCAATCTTTTTGATCATTTCTCTTTGTGGAATTATCGGAAGCGAGATCGTAGTAGTCTCGGCAGTGTGCGATTCTTTTTTGGACCAAATTAACAGTTCTTGGCCAGGTCTTATCGGGTCAGTTGGAGCCATCCCATTCCACTTAGCTAAAGAGCGAACGCCCACTTTGTGTGCCATAGCAAGGTCCCACATCGTGTCACCTCTTTTTACCTTGTAAACTAACTTTTCGGTGTTTTTGGTGGCGGCTAATTTGTCCTGCTTGCTCTTAAGTCGATTGTGTTGACTCAGGTCGTAGTAACTCTTTCCTTTTGATGCAATTGGAATGAGTAACTTTTGACGCTCCCTGATTAAGTTTGATTTTAATCGGTTTACTTGTTTGATAAGTTTTGGTGTGGTGTTAAATTTCTTTGCAATTTTGATCAACGAGTCGCCGCGTTTTACTTTGTATCGGTTCCAGTTCAAGCGTTTTTCAGGTGGCAGTGTGGATAGTTTAGCTTCGAATGCGAGCGCCTTTTCAACTGGTACCAGTAATCGATGAGGACCTTTTGGAGCACTTGCCCATTGATTAAAGCCAGGGTTTAGTTTGTATATCTCATTGATCTCGACATCGGCTAATTTAGCAGCTTGGGCTAAGTCTATCTGTGCGAAAGTTTTGACTACCGAAAAATAAGGTTTGTCCAAAATTGCAGGGAGCGAAATACCATAGTCAGCAGGTCGATTTACAATTTTTGATAGCGCGAGTAATTTCGGAACATAGGCTTTCGTCTCTCTTGGGAGTTTTAGTGACCAGAAGTCTGTAGGTTTGTTTTTCTTCTTATTTTTTCTGATGGCACCACTGACTCGCCCCGACCCAGAATTATAAGCTGCTAATGCATGCAGCCAATTGCCATCAAATAATTTATTAAGGTAGCTCAGATAGTCGTAAGCAGCTTTTGTTGAGGCTAAGACGTCTCGACGACCGTCATACCACCAGTCTTGATAAAGCCCGTAAATTTTGCCTGTACCCGGGATGAATTGCCACAAACCTGATGCGCGACCGTGACTGTATGCAAAGGGGTCGTAAGCGCTTTCTACAAACGGAAGAAGGGCGAGCTCCATAGGTAGATCTCTCTTGCGTGCTTCTTCAACAACATAAAAGAGGTATCGGCTGGACCTTTGGAATACACGTTCTAGGTATTCTGGATTGCGAACATACCAGTTTAGTTGGCTTCGAATGCGTTTGTTGTCCAACTCAAGGTCTAGCTTGAAGTGCGTGACAAGGCGATCAAGTAAATTGTTGTTTGAAGCTTCTACATTTTTATCACGAAAGTCGCGTAATTCGTCGTTAACTTTTTGTTCAAGGCCGGCAGTGGGTGTGATGAAGCCATAGTCGGAAAAGTCAGTGTTTTCCTTTTTTTGCGGAATTAATGCTATTAAGTCAAAATTTTCCTCTATAGAGCTCAGTTGTCTTTTGGATGATGGGGGTTGATCTGATTTAACAGGAGGCAGGATGAACTCAGGAGCCATTGTTGTGGGTGAGTTTTCTTGCTTGGCCGCAATATTATCTAAGGATTTAATGTTATTAGAGTCAGTTTCGACCGTTTCTTCTGAAGGAGATTCAATTATATCCGATGAAGAGCTGGGTGATTCTGCTTTTGTCCCAGGAGCTGATTGTTGTTCGTATGAGGTTTCAGATGTGGGTAGAGCTGCTTGTTTTTCCTCTTGACCTTGTTTGGGATTGGCTTGTGCCTGTACGTCTCTTTTGTCATGTTTAATGACCTCTAGCGTAGAGTTATCCTCGGGATTGTAGTTAACCCAAGAAAAATGAGAGCAAGCGGATAAGATAAGAGCAAAGCAAAATAATATGAAATGGCGCATAAAGGAAGCAGGCGTCGACAGTGGTTATGTAAATGTAAAAACGAGAGGAGTTCAAGTCTATGGTGAAGCGGCGAATGGGTCAACGAGGTTTTGACACTAATCAAGATAATTAATGTTTTTGTGAACAGGTCAGGCATAAGGTGTGAAAATGGGTGGAATGTTTATATCTCGTTCAAATGCACTCAAAATAATCGTATAGTGTGATGACATAGAACGCGTACGCAGTATCGCAATGAGTTAGTTTATGGTTGAGAGCTCTATAGATAGACAAAAACAATTGGAATTTTGGTTTCAAAGTGCGCTGGGGCGTAGCCTTTTGGCCGATCAACGCTTGAACATCGAGCAAAAAATTCAAAGTTTGTTCGGGTTTCATCAGGCAGAATTAGCGGTTTCTCATCGAGTGCCAGTAGGGAATCCAAGTAGCCTGGGACACAAGTTTTATATCTTACCTAAGTGGGAGCAAGATTTACCTGAGAACACGATTATTTCAACTGCAGATGAAATTGCACTCGATAGTGATATGGTCGATCTAGTTATTCTGCACCATACATTGGATTTTTCTAAGAACCCTCACCAAGCATTGCGAGAAGCTTCGCGAATATTAAAATCCTCTGGTCACCTTATGCTTGTAGGGTTTAATCCACTTAGTTCATGGGGTGGGAGGAAGTTAATAAAGCGCTCAAAAGGTTCGCCTTGGAATAATCGGTTTATTTCTGGTAGTCGAGTTGAAGATTGGTTAACTCTTCTAGGGTTTAAGGTCTCAGGAGTCGACTACCATTTCTACGGGTTGCCCTTCAATCACCAAGGGTTGATGAAGCAGTTTTCTTGGTTAAACAAAATCCTTAACTCAAAGGTGCCATTGGGGGCTTATTATACAATATTGGCGCAAAAACAGGTGGGGTCCGGTATAAAGGTTTCACCTGTGTGGCGTCAACGGGCCAAAGTTGTAGGTATGCCTTTGTCAAAGGCGAGCAATTCAAGAACGATCAATGTTAAATCATCGATAGAATAGTATATGTCCAATTTTTAGTTTTATTCTAAGGGTATATTACCACTCTAAATAGGAGGAATGTTTTTTGAGGCAAGTTGTATTAGATACTGAAACGACTGGTATCAACCCTAAATTGGGGCATCGAATTATTGAAATCGGTTGCGTCGAAATGATAAACCGTAAACTAACGGGGAATCACTATCATGTCTATGTCAATCCACAACGTGTAGTTGAAGAGGAGGCGATAGGTGTTCACGGTATTACAAACGAGTTCCTCGCCGATAAACCTCTTTTTCATGAGATAGCGCAAGAATTTTACGAGTATATCAAGGGTTCTGAATTGGTGATTCATAATGCAGCGTTTGATGTCGGTTTTATCAATCACGAGTTCGAATTACTAACGCAAAATATCGAACCAGTAGAGACGTATTGCGGAATTTTGGATACTCTGGCGATGGCCAGAAAAAAGCACTCCGGACAGAAAAATAACCTGGATGCACTTTGTAAAAGATACGGAATAAATAATAGTCACCGAGAACTTCATGGGGCTTTGCTGGATGCTGAGATACTGGCTGATGTCTATTTATTGCTTAGCGGTGGCCAGACGGCATTGTTGTTAGACAAAGATGAAGGGCGTGAAAGGGGGGCGTCATCCATTACTCGGGTGCCTTCTAATCGTCCAGGTTTGGTGGTGGTTAGATCGAATGAATCAGAATCTGAAGCTCACGTGCAATACCTTGCCGACTTAAGAAAATCCGCAGATACTGTAATCTGGGATTTGTAATAGAGATGATTTTCTCCGGAAGCCTAGATAAGAGGTTACGAAAACAAACAGAGCCAAACTTGTTAAGCGGAAAAAATGTGATATAAATTAATACTAAAGGTAAGTTTGTTAATCTGATTATTTAAGGTTAATGTTTAAAACAAAAACTCCACTGCGAAGCAAATTTGAGATGATTTTTAAACGTATTTTTGTCTTAGTGAACTGGAAGTATTACTTATGACTCTGTCATCAGCGAGTATAAGTTCTATCGAGTTGGTTCAGTCGGAAATAGAAACGACTATTCATCACGCTGAGAAAAGTCTCGAGCGGTTTCAGGAAAACCGTGACAGTGGTGAAGACTTACAAAATTGCATCGATTGTTTAAATCAACTTCGTGGAATATTCGTTCTCGTCGAAGTGCAAGGTTGCGTACTGTTATGCCAAGAGTCTGTGGCATTGGCGAATGAGCTTCCTGTTGGGGCAAATGACGATAAAAATAATCTACTCACTAGTCTTAGCAATGCAATATTTATTCTACGTAGATATACCGAATATTTTTGTCAAAAGAAACTTGATCACCCCGAACTTTTATTGCCCATCATCAATGAGCTTAGAATTGCTCGCAAAGCTAAGCCTTTTCCTGAATCACATTTTTTTGAGTTTTCACCTGCTCAATCGTTCGACGCCACTACATTGTGGGGTTATAGCAAAGAAGGCAAGCTAGAAGATTTTGAGCATCATGCAAAACGATTTCGTCATATGTATCAGGTTGGTTTGCTCGATATGTTACGGGATAGGAATCATAAGATAAGTTTGAGCCTATTGGCTCGCGCTGCGAAAGGCTCTATTAAGATATGTTCTGGAGAACCTTTATCTGAATTTTGGGCTCTGGTCTGTTTGGTTTGTGAAATTATTTTACAAGAAGATCTAGCGACGCCTGACCTACGAAAACGATTGTTTATGAGGGTAGAAAAATATCTTCGTGAGATGGCGTTGGTGGGAAGTGTCGTGCGAAGTAAATCCGCTCCCGATTCACTTACGAAAGAGCTGCTATATATACTGGCTCTAAGCGGTTCTCAATCAGAGAGAGTAGAAAAAACGTTAAATGGATACAGGGTTAGCCCCCTAGGGTTTACAGAAGCAACGCTTAGGGTTGAAAGCAGGCGATTGTTTGGTCCAGGGGTCGATGTGTTACGTTCTCTTTCGAGTGCACTTCAGGAAGAAATGACACAGTTGAAGGACAAACTCGATATTCTAGAGCGCTCCGGTGAACCGAAAGAAGAAGACCTAGATTTTATATGTGGTGTCTTCGAACGCTTAAGCAGCACGTTGTCCATGCTAGATTTAGGTGGTATCAGTGAAGCATGCGATGAGCAAGCAAAAAAGGTTCGTGACTGGAAAGAGCATGAAGAGTTCGCTTCAGAGCAGGAATTACATTCTGTGGCAGATGCAATCTTAAATATTGAGTCAGCAATACAGCGGTTTGAAGAAACCGGAATTCAAACAGAAATTAAGCTTGAAGCAAGTGGAAATTCTGATGAAAGTCACTACTTCTCAGAAGCGATTATTGTTGTAATCGAAGAGTCCAGGTCTGGTTTGGCATTGGCCAAGCGATCTATAACATCGTATGTGGAATCTGGTGGTGACAAGCTTCACCTGTCAAACATTTCTCATGTTATGGATTGTATCCGTGGTGCCATGACGATGATCCATCAACCTCGGGTATCTAACATAGTCGTCAGTTGCCTGACTTGTATCATGGCTGAGTTAGTCGAAAATGAAGTTATGCCAGAAGAAAAAATACTCGAAACCCTTGCAGACGCACTTGCATCTCTGGAATATTTTATTGAGAGCATGGGCGTTTCTGAAAATGTGAATGACTCGTTGCTGAAGCTTTCAGAAGATAGTTTAGAATCAATTGGCTATGCTCATCAAACCTAATGCTGGCTGATCTGGCCGAGTTAGATATGCTCTTCGTGAGCTTATGCATTATTTTCCTGTTATTTGTCTTTTCAGTTTTCATATCATTAAAAATTATTCGCAAGGGCGGCGGAGCCATTAAGGTCTTCTGCGTTGGGCTTGTGCTGGTTTTTATTGTCCCGATATGCCTCTTGTTAGTCGATTTTTTGACCTATCGTTATGGTGATACCAATGTTTTGATAGCCAAGGTTTTCATCTCGGAAGTGCAGAGTAAGCACTACAAATTCAAACTAGCCGTGCCAGGACAGCCCCTCGTAGAATATGACATTAATGGAGATATGTGGCAGTTAGATGCACGTTTAATTACTTTGAATAAGGTCTTGGGTCGAATCGGTTTTGATACCTTATATCAATTCGATCGAATATCAGGGCGCTATCATCAAATTGAAGATGAGCTGACGATACCTCGAACAGTATATAAACTGGGTCACACTCGGGGTGTTGTAGATTTATGGTATATATTGAATGCCAACCCTTGGCTCCCGGGTATTTCGGCAAGATATGGTAGTAGTACTTATGTGCCACTAGCTGATGGCGCAAAATATTCAGTGTATCTCAGGCAAAATGGAATCCAAGCTTTAGCTGAAAATGACTTAACTCAAGATGTGCTAAACGACTGGTTCAAAGCGGACTGAGAGAGGCATGCTGCTTAGCTTAACTTACTTGCCGCGTCGATGAATTGTATTGCTCTTTGTTCAGACCAGTAAGTGTTATCTTGGTTAAACTGCATAAATCCAACGTGCCCTCCGTATTTTGGTGTTTCTAGTGTGACGTACTTATTCTTATTAGCTTGTTCGTGGGGGAAGCAGCTAGGCGTCAGGAATGGGTCATCTTGCGCGTTAACGATTAGTGTAGGCCTATCAATGTCTTCTACAAATTGGTTGCTGCTACTGTAGGCCCAGTATTCTTCTGCGCTTCTAAAGCCGTTTAGCGGTGCCGTGTATTCGCTGTCATAGTCATAAAAATTCTTGACGTGTTTAAAATTTTTTAGGTCGATATCATTTGGATATATGTCTTTTTTTTGCGTTAGTTTCTGTTTGAAACTGTTCAAGAAATTTTTCATATACAGCGTGTTTCGTGTTTTTGCGAGGTGCTGAGAGCAACTGCTCAGGTCACAAGGAACTGAAAATGTAACTGCTGACATGATTTCTTTGGGCAAAGAGCTTTTGTTTCGTCCTAGGTGGACTAAGGTCTTGTTGCCGCCAATACTGAACCCTATTAGTGCGATTTCTTGGTAGGGGTGATTAGAGCGAGCATATTCAATTACAGAGCTTAAGTCATTGGTGGCGCCACTGTGGTAAGACTTAAGCATACGATTGGGTTCACCACTACAAGACCGGAAATTCCAGGCAAGTACATCCCAGTTTTTCTGTATAGCGGCTTTGGCCATGCCCAGTACATAGGGGCGTCGAGAGTGACCTTCTAGGCCGTGCGTTAGTATTACAAGTCGCTTATTATCATTTTGTGACCAGTCGAGATCTAAGAAGTCGCCGTCTGGCGTGTCGATTCTTTCAGGCTTAAAAAAATGATCACTGACGCGCCTAAAAACAGAGGGGTAAATACTTTGGATGTGGCCATTCCGTAACCACCAAGCTGGTTGATACATCAATTCGAATCGATCCTAAGTTATGAAAAGGAGTAGTGATCGAAAAGACTACTGGATATGAATTAATTATTCAAAGTACTCAGATAAATTGTTGGACAGCAAACCCAATCATAATACCGCTTATCATTGAGGCGATAATTATATCGATTACCGTTAGAGGTTTACTTTCTTGGCTCATGATCTAATCTCTTGAAATATGTATTTCATATATTGTAACTAAGCTTGCAGGAAAAGTGCGGTTCGTAATTTAAAACAATGTAAAATGTGAGTTTTTGTAACTGTTTGTATAAACGTGGACTGAGTGGTTAATGAGGAAAGTTATGAATTGGGATCGTGATCGCCTATTGATGGATTTGAATAAATTTTCATTTCGGTCTAAAAGTGCGAATAAGGGGGAAATTTTAAATTACTATGATTTTTATGAGATGAACTTCTTCCAGGAATTCGAAGGCCTAGAACAGCGGGTGGGCTGGATTGATGCTAATGATTTTCGCATAGTGATGCAGACGTTTACACCTAAAGAAACCAAAGGGACGGTCTTCGTCTTTCATGGATACTTTGATCATGCTGGTATATATCAACACCTGATTCGCTATTTGATACAGACCGGTTTTGCTGTTGTTGTCTATGATATGCCAGGGCATGGGCTATCGAGCGGAAAGGTCACGTCTATTAGAAGCTTTCAGCAATATCAGGATGCAATAGATGCGTGTCTTGATACATGTAAGGTTAATATGCCTCAGCCATTTCATTGTGTTGGTCAAAGTACTGGTGGAGCAGTACTGATCGACCGTTTGATGCACAGTTCAGAGGGTGAGCGAGTATTTGATAAAGTGGTTCTACTCTCTCCGCTAGTTAGGCCTAAAGGTTGGCGCTCAATATCTAAACTTCACTCGATTGTTAAGCCGTTCTTGAGTGTATGGTATCGATCATTTTCACAAAACAGTTCAGATATAAAATTTTTAGCATTTCTTAAAGAGCATGATCCTTTGCAATCTAAATGGATGGCAGTCGATTGGATTAGCGCTTTGAAGGATTGGGTGCCTAGAATCGAAAGTGGAAAGTGTTTGAAGCGCAAAGTCTTGATTATTCAAGGTACTGGAGATAATACTGTAGACTGGACCCATAATATTTCTGTGCTGAAACGTTTATTTGGCGAAGTAAAAATTACGTATATTGAAGAAGGCGGGCATCACCTGGTTAATGAATCGGTGATTAAGCGGCAATCGGTATTTAAAGCAATGAGATCTGAATTAGACGCGAGTCATCCACAAGACTAATTAGTAGGTAAAAAACGGAACAAACTGCGAGTGCAGTTTGTTCTGGTGTTACAAATTTAAAAAAGAACTCTACTACGAATTGTTCCATTCACAGAGCTGATTTTTTCTAAGGCTAAATCACTGCATTCCTTGTTCACGTCGATAACGACATAACCGACGCCTTCGTTTGTTTGCAGATATTGCCCAAGAATATTGATGTTGTTTTCAGATAATACCTGGTTAATCTCTGACATTACGCCTGGAATATTCTCATGAATGTGTAGCAACCGGTGATTGTCTGGGTGAGCAGGTAGTGCGACTTCAGGAAAGTTAACCGATGTTATCGATGTTCCGGTATCACTATAGGTCGCTAATTTTTCACCCACTTCGAAGCCAATATTTGCTTGCGCTTCCATTGTGCTACCACCAACGTGTGGTGTAAGAATAACGTTATCGAACTCTCTTAAGGGTGACACGAATTCTTCTTTATTTGATTTTGGTTCAACAGGGAACACGTCAATCGCTGCGCCAATTATTTTCTTGGCTCGTAGTGCATCGCACAATGCGTCTATGTCTACCACAGTTCCGCGCGCAGCATTGATAAAAATGCTGCCTTGTTTCATTTGTGAAAATTCTTTTTCGCCCATCATATCTTGTGTTGAGCCAGTCTCGGGTACGTGAAGGCTTACGATGTCAGATAGTCCTAGTAACGCCTCGAGAGTGTCGACTTGAGTCGCGTTACCTAATGGCAATTTGGTGATTGCATCATAGAAGAACACCTTCATCCCAACTGATTCTGCAAGCACGCTCAGCTGACTACCAATGCTGCCATAACCCACAATGCCAAGATTTTTGCCACGAATTTCAAAGCTGTTGGTCGCAGACTTCAGCCATTCGCCTCGGTGCGCCATGGCGCTTTTTTCGGGAACGCCGCGTAGAAGTAGTATCGCTTCGGCCAATACTAACTCGGCGACACTTCGCGTATTAGAATAAGGTGCATTGAATACAGCAACGCCTTTCTTAGTTGCCGCTTTAAGGTCGACCTGATTAGTGCCAATGCAAAAGCAACCCACTGCGATTAGCTTTTTTGCTGCGTCAAATACTTCTGACGTCAACTGAGTTCGAGAACGAATACCCACAAAATGTGCATCAGATATTTTTTCTATTAACTCATCTTGTGCAAGAGAAGTTTTTAAATATTCAATGTTGGTATAACCAGCCTTTTTAAGTGTTTCCACTGCTGACTCATGAACACCTTCTAATAGCAAAAATCGAATTTTATCTTTGTTTAGAGACGTGGTTGTCATATTCGTTTAAAACCTTTGTTTCTTGGTGCAGTCACCGCGATTAATTGAGATTCTCTTACAGATTATTGTGTCTGAAAAAGCCGCGTATGATAACATACTCCGCTTTTTAGTCGTTTAAAAATTAGACTCTTTTTTAATTCCTGCTATATCAATTGCTTAGCGGGAAAATTAGTGGTTTTAGTACGTGTTATTTTGAAGATTAGCTTAGGTAGATGAAACATATGGCAACACCAGAACAAGTGATTGATGCGCTACAGAGTGCCCTCGGAGAAAGTAAAGTCAGAATAGACGAAGCCTCTCTGGAATCACATGGCAAAGATTGGACAAAAATATATGCGGCTAAACCTACCGCTATTGTATTTCCTAGAACGACAGAGGAAGTTCAATGTATTGTTCAGTTGGCCAATCAGTTGGCGTTCGCGTTAGTTCCATCTGGAGGGCGAACAGGTTTGAGCGCAGGAGCAGTCGCGAGTAATGGCGAAGTAGTTGTTTCTTTTGACTACATGAATAAAATTGTCAATTTCAGCGCCAATGATCAGTCAGTCAAGTGTCAAGCAGGTGTTATTACCGAACAGCTGCAAAATTTTGCGGAAGATAATGGACTCTATTATCCGGTAGATTTTGCGTCAGCCGGTTCAAGTCAGTTGGGCGGAAACTTATCGACCAACGCTGGCGGCATCAAAGTTATCAAATATGGCATGAGTAGAGATTGGGTGCTTGGTTTGACTGTGGTCACGGGCGCGGGTGAAATTCTTCAATTAAATAGAGACTTGTTAAAGAACAATACCGGCTACGATTTGAGGCACCTATTTATTGGTGCAGAGGGAACGTTAGGCTTTATTACTGAAGCAACAATGAAGCTGACCCGTCAGCCAAAGAATCTAACAGTACTCGTTCTAGGCCTCAACGACATTACCAATACGATGGATGTACTTAAGAGCTTTCAGTCTAAGCTTGACCTAACAGCCTATGAGTTTTTCTCTCATGAGGCGATGGGGCATGTATTGCAACACAACGACGTACCAGCACCATTCGAAACTGAGGCGCCGTACTATGCCTTATTAGAATTCGAATCTGTTTCTGAAGACGTGATGGACCAAGCAATGTCACTGTTCGAAACTTGCGTTGAAGAAGGCTGGGTCTTGGATGGAGTCATCAGTCAGAGCGAGACTCAACTTAACAACTTGTGGCGACTCAGAGAAGGCATTTCTGAGTCAATATCCGGTAGGACGCCGTATAAGAATGATATATCGGTTGTTGTATCGAAGGTGCCTGAGTTTTTGACTGAGATAAATGCTGTGGTCACTGAGCATTACCCTGACTTTGAAATAATCTGGTTTGGACATATTGGTGATGGCAATCTACACCTCAATATTCTAAAACCTGAACAACTCGCCAACGACGATTTCTTTTCACAATGCGTCAAAGTCAACAAATGGGTGTTTGATATTGTTGAAAAGTATAATGGAAGTGTATCTGCCGAGCATGGTGTTGGGATGGTTAAAAAGGACTACTTATCCTATACGCGTTCGGCAGAAGAGGTCATGTTGATGAAAGGAATAAAGCAAGTGTTCGATCCAAAAGGCTTGATGAACCCTGGGAAAATATTCGACCTTTGATAACATAGGTTATCCCTGCTAGGTAATTACCCTCTATGCAAGTGATTGATAAAAAAGGTTTTTTGTTTTCACTTGCTATTCTTGTCTTGGTTTCGTTTGTATTCTGGACCCAATCTCGTTTTCCTGCTCTTGATGAAAAAGCCCAAATGGGGCAGAGGACGAATATTAGCGCGCTCGCGTTTGAAACTGTGTTTCCGCTTAGTGCTGAGCAAGGGCATGTAGAACGAATTGCGTATCATGCGATAAATTGGGCTTATACCAATTGGCAGGGGATGACGTTCGGAATACTCTTCGCGACTGCATTTCTAGGTTTACTATCATTTCTGAGGTTTCCTCAGGTCTCTCGTACCAATCATTTTCTAAGTGCATTAAAAGGTTCTCTTCTTGGTGTCCCACTTGGAGTTTGCGCTAACTGCTCTACACCGGTTGCCTTTGGGATGTATCGAAGTGGCTTACCCATTGCGTCGGCCGTGTCTATGCTGAGCAGCTCGCCGACACTAAATATCGTTGTCTTGACGATGTCTTTTACTCTCTTGCCATTTGAAATCGTCGCCATTAAGTACCTCTTTGTGTTGATATTTATCTTGCTTGTGGTTCCGTTGTTAGTGACTTTGATTGGAAATGTGAAAAATAGAAGCGGTGAAAATGTAAGTAGTCTAGAGGGCGTCTGTTCTTTGAATGCAGATGTGACTTGGGCTGAGGTCGTTAGTTCAGGAGTCAAAAAATATCTTATTGACTTAAAATTTATCGTGATAAATACCTTGCCCTTTATGATCTTGGCAGGAGCGTTGGCGGCCGTGCTGGTGGAATTTCTTCCGATAGAGGCTTTTACAGGCGCGGATTGGAGTTTTGGTGGCATTATTGTCGCTTCACTTATTGCTGCGCTATTTCCGGTGCCCATTGCATTCGACGTTATTATTAGTGTCGGGCTTCTTGCTATGGGTGTTTCAAGTGCTTATGTCGCAGCCATATTTTTTTCGTTAGGTGTCTTTAGTATTTATCCGGCCTTAATGGTGGCGAGAGACCTCTCTATTAAGTTGAGCCTAGGTTTAATGCTCAGTGTTGTCTTGTTGGGGGTGCTGTCGGCGTATTTAACGGCTACCGTGATTGACGATGTGCATAGTGAGCAGATCGAAGAAATTAGTCAGCTTGTTGGCGAGACATCAAAACTACCACTCAAATCGGCAAAACCCTTAGTGAGAAAAGCGGCACGTTTGTGTCATCGACTAGGGGAACCGGCGCAGTACAATTGTTTCGGACAGTTTGTCGTTCAGGCACTTTCTACTCAGTTTAATGTGAATGCTTGTGAGTTTTTGGAAGATGCAGTTGGGTACCGACAAACCTGCGAAGAAAACTATCGGTACCTTTCTCTTTCTCGTACGGCTCGAATTATGGGTTCTATAGAGGATTGCGCTTCACTAACAGCGAAATTTAAGACGGCTTGTGAATATGATGTGGCATTTGAAAAAGTGGCCGAATCGCAAAATTTGTCTCATTGTTCATTATTAATCGATGATAGAGCGAAAACACGCTGCATTGAAGAAGGCCTTGTTCTGAGTATCGAATTATACGATGACGAGACAATATGCGAATCATTAGAGGGGCGTGAAGGGAGTCTTGACTGCATTGATATGGTTAAGGAGCACCGAGTACTAAATCGAATTTTATCTCGTCATGATCTAGTTGCTTGCATGGTGTTAGATGACGGCTCTAGCGCCGGACAAAGAAAAGCACAGCATTGCCAAGGTATGCTTATGGTGAACCAGTTAGAGCAGGGTGCTGATATATCGCTTTGCGGAGAAGTTGGTTTTCCTTATTTAGTTGCACGCTGTGAAATGATTGCACAATACCTTAGTTATGTCCGCCTAGGCGACACTGAAAGCTGCGTAAAAGTGCAAGATCTTGAGTTGAAATCTCGATGCGAAGTTGATGCGATTCAGCAATCGCTTTTACAAGCGCTGTCGTCAATTCGCTTCGAACACATAAATCCGTATACAGAGGTTGTAGAAACCACGTTTGATGCCAGTCTGCAAAAAAACTTCGATGTTGAACCGCTGACGTTCTCAGTTAATGAGGCTCTTTCGACTAAAAAGTTAGTAGTATCTTCTTATGTGTTATCCGTGGGCGATCAGCCAGGGGCAGATGCCTTTAAGCATATTGCTGCTGAGGAAATTGGCTTAGAAGACTCACCACAGATGCAAATGACCGAGCTGTTCGAGCCATTTAATTATGGCCGCGGAATTAGTGCTGGAGATTATAATAGAGATAACTGGCCAGACCTATTAGTCGCTCATAATAACTATGTTGAGCTATATCAAAATGTGGGCGGGCGTTTCAAGGCTTCGTTTAAAATTCAATTTGGTGATGAACTAAGTCCAATGCTTGTTGCGATAGTAGACTTGAACAATGACTCGTGGCCAGAATTATTTATATCATTTTACGGCGGTAGCAGCCGGATCTATTTCAATATGAAAGGTAGTTATGAGACAGACAGGTTCTCTACCATCACGCCCGATAATCATAAGCTCACGATGTCTGCGGGTTTTGCAGACCCTGACGGTGACGGTGACATTGACATCGTTCTGGGTGGGTGGTCGTTTGGTGATTTGAGGCACTTTAACCCAGTTTATTCACAAAACTATTTCGCTGAAAATAATACTGAGCTGGGCTCCGAGCAGTTTGTTTTCGAATTAAAGCCATTGGAAGGCGAGCAGGGCGAGTCGCTCTCAGTTTTGATCTCTGACCTAAACGACGATGGCGTGAGTGATTTGGTGATTGCGAACGACCTTGATGGTCCAGATGCGGTGTATTCATGGAAGGAAGGCGGCTATCGCTTGGTACAAAATGAGAGCTTACCTCAACTCAGTTCTCTAAATACCATGAGTGTCGAAAGTGGTGACCTGAACGGAGACCTGAAGCTCGACTATTTCAGTGTCGATATGTCTTTTGGCGATTCAGATGGTGAGGACTATTGCACGCAGCATGGTGTGGGTTCTGATCCTGCTTGTGTTCAATTGAAAAAATCAGAGCAAGCCCTCCATGATGGTGATGTCTCATGGTGTGATCAGTTTTCAAACTTGCAAGATAAAAGCGACTGTTTGGGGGCTCAAATAGTCCAGCTGGCAAAACAGAGCAGAAATTCCGATTTTTGTGCTCAAATACCTCCGAATCAGGTTGTTGTTCAAGAGTTGTGCAAATCTGCTTCGCAGGCGTTGCCGCCTCGAACCGCAATATCTTTGGATTCATACCCTGAAAGTAAGCAAAAAAATATCCTGCTATTATCCAATAAAGACGGTTTTACAGATAAGGCAGAAGATTGGAATGCATTGAACAGTTATTGGAGCTGGAATACCAAAATTGCTGATTTGGACAATGATGGGTGGCAAGATATTTACATTGGCAACGGCTTCATGTTCGGCGGACTGGGTCGTAACTTGCACAGTAATGTGTTTCTTCACAATAAAAAGGGGGGGCGGTTTACTCGGTCTGAAAAACAGTTTGGACTTAATGACTACTTAAATACACCGAGTTTTGTCACTGTAGACTTCGACCAAGACGGAGATTTGGATATTATTTCTAACCGCGTTGCTGCTAACCTTGGCGTGTTCGTCAATCAGTCTAATAACAATAGTATTTCTTTATCTCTTGCCGATTATTCTACCAGTACCAATATATCTGAATCTGTTATCGGTGGGAAAATTGTCATCACTTCGCGGCTGGGTTCTGAGCTAGAACAGCAAATTAGGGAGCTTAAATTTAGCGGGGGGTTCTTATCATTTGATCAAGCTGTTGCTCATTTTGGTTTGGCTAAAAGTGAGCTTATTGAGCATGTTTCGGTGACATGGCCTGACGGAGAAATTCAGACTATTTTAGGTGATTTTCGAAGTGGGCGTCATTATTTACTTCAGCGTCTCTTGGATTGAAATGTCGTTTCTTTAGTGATGATTCGAAAAACGAGCATGTGCAAATTCTTTCATACAAGTTTGATATGTGAATATTATTCATGTATTTTGTGCCGCCACTGAAATAGAGAAACTTAACGTTACTGTTTCATTTTATGGCTAATCACGTACTCTTTTTGAGTTTGAAAAAAGCTTGCTAAGAAAATAACACTAAAGGCGCAGTTTATGTATCGCACTATTTATTCAGTCATTCGACTTGTCTCTATTAATAGCATGTTGGTTTTTCTCATTGCTATTGCATGTGCGACTCCAGTTTCTTCTGCTCAATTGACACCTCTAAAATTTTGCGTTTGGGACCCTGTTGGAGCAAACGGTCCTTTTATTGCTTTCTTGAAAGAAACGAAACTCAAAGCGATTTCGTGGGGAATTGATTTGCAATTAGAGGCTTATACCGATGAGAAAGTTGCTTCTAATGATTTTAAGTCCGGGATCTGTAGTGCCGTTTTTTTAACCAACTTGTTGGCGCGTGACTTCGTACCTTTTTCTGCCGCTTTTGGTGCGCCTGGAGCCATTAGAACTTTAGACGAATTGAAAACCTTGTCTAAAACACTAAATAGTCCAAAAGCTCTTAAGTTTATTACCAACGGAAAGTACGAGGTAACAGGCTTGTTTCCAATAGGCGAAATCTACACCTTTGTACGTGATAGAAAATATCGTAGCCTCGAAGATATAAGTGGCAAAAAAGTGTCTATACTTAATGCTGATATTGCCAGTAGTCGTTTTGCTGAAATAGTAGGTGCATCCAAGGTTCATACGTCTTTAGCGACATGGGGCGGGCAATTTAATAATGGAAATGTAGATGTCATGTTTGGGCCTGCATTAGCGTATAACACATTTGAGTTGTATAAAGGCTTAGGCGAAAATGGTGCCATTATTGACTTCAATATTTTATACGCCGTGATGCAAATGGTAGTAAATACCGAAAGTGTCCCTTCAACTTTTGGAAAGCAGATGAGAAGTCATGCATTGACTCGTTTTTCTGAGTTGGAAGAAATGGTGAGACAAGCAAGAAGTGAAATTCCTCAAAAATACTGGATGACATTAACTGAGGCAGAACAAAAAGACTATGAAGGTCTCGCAAGGGATATTCGTTTGGGCTTGAGAGATGAAAAGAAATACGACGCAAAGTCCTTAACGATTTTATGGAAGATACGTTGTAAGTTCGATCCATCGGCGACTGAATGCGCCTCTCCAGAATAGGCGATAATGGAGTGTATTTTACATGATGTACGAAACAGGGTTTGTCGGTGGTGAACGGTTTAATCGTTCACTGGGGAAAGTAGCGTGCGTTGGAAGAAACTATGCCGCTCATGCGAAAGAGTTGAATAACCCTATCCCTTCAGAGCCCATCATTTTTATCAAACCTGAATCATGTGTCGTATATTTAGGTCACCCTTTTCGAATTCCCGCTGATGATTGCCACTTCGAAGCAGAAATAGCGATTTTAATTGGGTCAAAATTAGCGGGGGCGTCTGAAAGAGAAGCTGGTCGTGCAGTTGTCGGTCTTGGTTTGGCCCTAGACTTAACGAAGCGCGACTTACAAGCGACACTTAAAGAAAACGGGCATCCATGGGAGCGTGCAAAGTGTTTTGATGGTGCATGTCCGTTATCTGAGTTTGTCCCGAGATCAAAATTCACTTCACTCACAGATATAAAATTTAGCCTTCACATTAACGATGAGTTGAGGCAAGAAGGAACTAGTGCAGATATGCTTAACCCTATAGTGTCTTTGATTTCGCATATCAGCCACCAATTTACCTTGAAGCCTGGTGATGTCGTATTAACCGGTACACCTCAGGGCGTGGGGCGTTTATTTCCTGGTGATCGACTTCGTTTAACGCTTGGCAATGAACTTACCATAGAAACAAATACCTTTTAGTTCCTACTGTGTTCGTCCTCAATCATTCCCCTAAGCCAGCAATCTCTATATAATTGCGGGCTTTTAGCTATCTGAAGGACGGACAGTCGGTGCCTGAATCGCTCAATACCATTGCAGACTATATACGATTTGCCTATTCGCGTTTTAATCAAGAAGAGGTGTATTTCGGTCATGGCACTGATAATAGCTGGGATGAATCTGTTAGCTTGGTGCTTCAGCTACTTCATCTACCTTGGGACTTCTCTACTGAGATGTGGTCTTGCCAAGTAACTCAATCAGAAAAAAAATGCCTTATAGATGCGATCGAGTTACGTGTTACAAAACGTCTTCCTCTAGCTTATATTACGAAACAGTCTTGGTTTTGTGGACACCGATTTCATGTTGATGAGCGTGTATTAATCCCACGATCTCCTATTGCTGAGCTTATCAATAATCGCTTTCAACCTTGGTTATTGAACGATGAACCAGCAGCAATTCTAGACCTTTGTACAGGAAGTGGCTGTATCGGCATTGCGGCAGCTTTGGCGTTTGAAACGTGTGATGTCGATTTATTGGATATTTCGAGCGATGCACTTGATGTCGCACGGCAAAATATCGATCAGTACGAACTTGGTGAGCGGGTAAAAGCGTTTCAATCTGACGTTTTCTCAGCGTTGAACGATAAAAAGGCGTTTTTTGGCCGGGTGCACGGACGGTATGATTTGATCATTTCCAATCCTCCATACGTTGATAAGGTAGATTTCGAAAACATGCCTGAAGAATATGAACGGGAGCCTAAGTTAGGCTTGGTTGCTGGTGACGATGGATTAGATATCGTACGACGAATGTTGTCCGAAGCGGGTGATTACCTTAAACCAGACGGGCTTATGATTGTTGAAGTTGGTAATAGTTGGGAGGCGCTTGAGCAGGCCTACCCAGATTTTCCCTTTACGTGGATAGAGTTTGAACATGGTGGTCACGGAGTGTTTACGATCCGTGCTGATGAACTAAATAGTAGGGTTTGGTAACGTTATGTCTGGTAACACCTTTGGTAAGTTATTTACGGTGACCTCGTTTGGCGAGAGTCATGGCAAAGCAATTGGTTGTATTGTAGATGGCTGTCCTCCCGGGATAGAAATATCTGAAGCTGATTTACAAGTCGATTTGGATAGACGCAAACCTGGAACTTCGCGTTATACCACGCAACGAAAAGAAGCTGATGAAGTAAAAATACTTTCGGGCGTTTTTGAGGGGCAAACAACCGGCACACCCATCGCGCTAATCATTGAAAATACCGATCAACGCTCTAAAGATTATTCGAATATTGCTGATACATTTCGGCCTGCGCATGCTGATTACGCTTACATGCAAAAGTACGGAGTACGAGATTATCGAGGCGGCGGACGTTCATCTGCACGAGAAACTGCGATGCGCGTTGCTGCAGGCTCCATTGCAAAGAAATATCTGAAGCAAAAATTTGATGTAGAAATTGCAGGTTACTTATCACAATTGGGTCCGATTAAAATTGAAAAAGTAGATATGTCTATCGTCAACTCCAATCCTTTTTTCTGTCCAGATGCTGACAAAATTAAAGAAATGGAAGATTACATGAAGGCCTTGAATAAAGAGGGCAATTCAATTGGTGCGAAGATTTCTGTTGTCGCGACCAATATCCCTCCAGGGCTTGGTGAACCGATATTTGATCGCTTAGACGCGGAACTTGCTCATGCATTCATGAGTATTAATGCAGTGAAGGGCGTTGAAATTGGCGCAGGTTTTGAGTCAATTGAACAAAAAGGGACTGAGCATAGAGACGAAATGACCCCTGAAGGTTTTCTTTCTAATAACGCGGGCGGTGTTTTGGGGGGTATATCAACCGGGCAGGATATCGTGGCGCATATGGCGTTAAAACCAACGTCAAGCATTCATCTACCAGGCAAGAGTATTGATAAACAGGGTAATGCTATTGAGGTGTCAACTAAAGGCAGGCATGACCCTTGTGTTGGAATCAGGGCGACGCCAATTGCGGAAGCGATGATGGCCATTGTATTACTTGATCACCTGATGCGTCATCGTGCACAAAATGCTGATGTAGTGCCTGAAACGCCTAGGATTAAAAGCTCAGCGTCATGAATGTCTCAGATTTTGATTTCGAATTACCGCAAGAACTAATTGCTCATTACCCTATGCCAGAAAGAACACAGAGCCGTTTACTGTGTGTTGGAGGGCAAGACGGTCAAATACAACACAAACACTTTGCCGACATAATTGATTTATTCAACGCTGAAGACCTTTTGATCTTTAATGATACCAAAGTTGTTCCGGCTAGATTATTTGGAAACAAAGTAACTGGTGGAAAGTTGGAAATTCTCTTTGAGAGAATTGTTGATCAATATACTTTTCTTGCTCACGTTCGATCAAGTAAATCTCCCAAAGAAGGGAGTAAAATTATTCTTGAAGGCGGTGTTGAGCTGACGATGAAAGGCCGGCAGGGTGCATTATTTATACTGAGTGCGCCAGAATCAATAGAAGTTTTCGATCTACTTCAACAATTTGGCCACATACCTTTACCTCCCTATATCGAACGCTCTGATGAACATTCAGACCTAGATCGGTATCAAACAGTGTACGCAGATAAACCAGGGGCGGCCGCAGCGCCAACAGCGGGCTTACATTTCGACCAGGTTTTAATAGAAAAGTTGAAAGACAAAGGCATCAAAACAAGTTGTGTGACTCTTCATGTCGGGGCGGGTACGTTCCAACCAGTGAAAGTCGACGATGTTGAAGACCATATTATGCATTCGGAATGGATAAACGTCTCTGCCGAAACGGTTGAGCTAGTTCGTTCTACTCGAGCGGCAGGGGGGCGGGTGATATGTGTCGGTACAACGAGTGTCAGAAGTTTGGAGTCTGCTAGTCAGACGGGTGAACTGAAACCGTTTATAGGTGATACCGATATTTTTATTTATCCTGGCTACGAATTCAAAAGTGTTGATGCGCTGATTACCAATTTCCATTTGCCGAAATCAACCTTGCTGATGTTAGTGTCGGCTTTTTCTGGTCAAGAGACTATTAAGAATGCATACGAGCAGGCTATACAAGAAAGGTATCGTTTTTTTAGTTATGGTGATGCAATGTTTCTAGACCCTCAAAACCAAGTTCCAAGTGGGAGAACACTTTGACAGATTCAACATGCTGTATGTCTTTCAATGTTTCAAAGACAGACGGTCAGGCCCGACGCGGCGAGATAACATTTCCTAGAGGGAAAATACAAACACCTGCGTTTATGCCGGTAGGAACCTATGGCACCGTCAAAGGGATGTTGCCAAGAGATATAGAGGAGACCGGTGCTGATATTATATTGGGAAATACCTTTCATTTGATGCTTCGACCGGGCACAGAGGTTGTGAAAAAACATGGCGGATTACATGAGTTTATTCAGTGGTCGAAGCCTATATTAACTGACTCAGGTGGATTTCAGGTCTTTAGTCTGGGTGATATGCGAAAAATTTCAGAGAAAGGTGTGAAATTTCAGTCTCCTATCGATGGTTCTCCGGTTGAATTAACGCCCGAAATATCAATGCGAGTTCAGCGAGAGCTAGATTCAGACATTGTGATGATTTTTGATGAATGTACGCCATACCCAGCAACTACTAAAGAAGCACGTGATTCCATGGAATTATCCTTGCGTTGGGCAGCGCGGAGCAAAGACGCTCATGGTGACAACCCTTCGGCGTTGTTTGGTATTGTGCAGGGTGGAATGTATGAAAACTTAAGAGAGGAATCTCTCCAAGGGCTAACTGATATTGGTTTTGATGGTTATGCGATTGGCGGTTTGTCAGTCGGCGAGCCGAAAGAAGAAATGATGAAAGTCTTAAATTTTTTGACGGATAAAATGCCCGCGGACAAGCCAAGGTATTTAATGGGCGTTGGGAAACCAGAAGATTTGGTAGAAGCGGTTCGACGAGGCATAGATATGTTCGACTGTGTAATGCCAACTCGAAATGCGCGTAACGGACATTTATTTACCTCAACCGGCGTCGTTAAAATCAGAAATGCAGTACATAAAACAGACACGTCCAGGTTGGACGAACGGTGTGATTGCTATACCTGTGAAAATTTCAGCCGTAGTTATTTGCACCATTTAGACCGTTGCAAAGAAATGCTCGGCGCGCAATTAAATACGATTCACAACCTTCGTTATTATCAGATCTTGATGAGCGGTTTGCGTCAGGCGATTGAACAGGGTAAATTGTCGGCCTTTGTTGATACCTTTTACGCGCAACGCGGTGAAGAAACACCGATTGTAAATGAGGAATCGTCTTAAATTACAGCTAGTTATAGTTGGATTTAAGAAAGTTTTATTTTTAGAAAAATTTTATTGGGGAAGAAATAAATGAACACAATTGCAAAAATCGGACTTTTTCTGTCTACGGCTCTGTTTTCTGTATTGAGCTTTGCAGAAGGAGTACCCGTTCAGCCTGAGCCGCCAAGCGCGATTATGCAGTTGGTTTTCTTTGGTGGATTCATTCTGATTTTCTATTTCTTGATGTGGCGCCCCCAGTCAAAGAGAACGAAAGAACACAAGAACTTAGTTTCGGGTTTGAGTAAAGGTGATGAGGTGATCACTAATGGTGGTATCGCGGGTAAAATTTCAAAGGTAACTGATGACTTTATTCGTGTTGAAGTTGCTGAAGGTGTTGAAATTAAAGTTCAAAAAGTTGCGATTTCGTCTGCTTTACCTAAAGGTACTTTAAAAAGTATCTAGTTGTTAGTCCTAAAAAACTAACTTTAATCTTAAGGTGCTCACGACTGATAAGTATTTGTGGGCCTTTATTTACTAACAATAATATAGATAGGATTTGGAGCAAACATGCTCAATAAATACCCAGCTTGGAAATACGTCCTCATACTCTTAGCATTAACGCTGGGTGTGATCTATTCACTTCCAAATTTGTACCCTGATGATTTTTCTGTACAAGTGACAGGTGCTCAAACCTCTACCACCGTTGATGATCGACTACTTAAGAAAGTACTTCGTAAGTTAGGCGAGGCTGAAATCAAGGTGAAGCAGTCAGACATAGATGGAAAGAATTTGCTTGTTCGTTTTGAGTCAAATGATGACCAGCTAGCAGCGCGAGAGTTTCTCGTTGATGAATTGGGCAATGATTACATTGCTGCGCTTAATATGGCACCAAGCACCCCTGATTGGCTACAGGGTTTAGGCGCGGGCCCAATGAAGCTAGGCTTAGATCTACGTGGTGGCGTTCACTTCTTACTAGAAGTCGATATGGAAAAAGCGCTTAGTCAAAAGATAAAAATCATGATGAGCGAAATCAAAACGGAGATGCGTAGCGAAAAAATTCGATACCGGCATGTTGGTGTCGATGGTATAGACGGGATAAAGATCAAATTTAAAAATGAAGAGCAGCTAGACAAGGCGACATCTCTTATTTCATCTAATTACCGATACTTCACACGTAAATCTTTTGAAAAAGAAGGTGATCTGTTTTTGGAGCTTCGACTGTCAGAATTGAGAATCAAAGAAATCGAAGATTATGCGATTCAACAAAACTTAATTACCTTGAGAAACCGTGTAAACGAATTAGGTGTGGCTGAACCTCTAGTTCAGCGTCAAGGTCGAAATAGGATCGTAGTAGAGTTGCCGGGTGTGCAAGATACGGCGACGGCAAAACGTATTATTGGTAAGACAGCTAACTTAGAATTTCGTTTAGAAGCGGCTGCGGAAGCGAGTAAACGTGATATTCAAAAATTTAATTTCAAAGACGAAGATAATCGAACAGTTCTGCTAGAAAAAGATATTATTGTTACAGGAAGTAACGTGTCTACAGCAAGCGCTGGGTTTGATGAAAACGGAATTGCTCAGGTGAATATTTCGCTAGATGGAACTGGTGGGAAAATGATGTTGGATGTGACAAAAACAAACATCAGGCGACGAATGGGTGTTTTATTTATTGAGCAAAAGTCTGAAGTATTCAAGTCAATTGTTGATGGGGAAGAGGTTACAGAACGCCGAAACCGAGAAATCAGAAATGTTATTAATTTGGCAACGATTCAGGGAGCCTTCGGCAATAGTTTCAGGATTACCGGTTTAGATTCTTCAGCAGAAGCTTCTGAACTTGCTTTACTGTTAAGAGCAGGGTCGTTGGCCGCACCAATTTATTTTGTCGAGGAACGAACTGTTGGGCCTAGTCTTGGGCAGGCAAATATTGATGCCGGACTCTTATCTGTGCAAATTGGTTTTGCGCTTGTTCTCGTCTTTATGCTGGTTTATTACAGAGTATTTGGGGTGTTTGCCAATATAGCTTTGGGTGCCAATGTTATTTTGCTATGTGCTTTTATGTCAATGATTTCTGCCACTCTAACGTTACCTGGTATCGCGGGGATAGTTTTGACAGTTGGAATGGCAGTTGATGCAAATGTGCTTATATTTGAGAGAATTCGGGAAGAACTAAAAAATGGCCTGAGCCCTCAGCAGGCAATACATGCAGGTTATAGTCGCGCATTTGTCACCATTTTCGACGCCAATATTACGACATTGATAGCGTCGGTGATCTTGTTTGCGGTTGGAACTGGTCCGGTAAAAGGCTTTGCGGTTACATTGTCGCTGGGCATTATCACATCATTATTCACATCAGTGGTATTAACGCGCTCTATAGTAAACGTAGTTTACGGTGGTCGTGATATTAAGAAACTATCGATAGGTTGAGGTTGGAAAAATGAAAAAACAAATAGATTTTATGGGAAAGCGAAAAATTGCTGCCATATTCTCAATCATTCTGATAATTGCTTCAATTTCGTCTTTGTCTGTCAAAGGTTTAGCACTAGGTCTTGATTTTACGGGCGGTACGTTGGTTGAACTAGAGTATGACGTTGCACCTGATTTGGAGGCGGTGAGATCACAACTAATTAGTGCTGGCTATGAGAAACTTGTTGTTCAGAATTTCGGAGCCGCGACGTCTGTCTTAGTGAGACTGTCAGAAGCTTTCAATGACAAAGTGGGTGCTGAAGTTGTCGCCAGTTTATCTGCCAGTGGCGAAACTTTGATCTTAAAACGCGCTGAATTTGTCGGCGCGCAAGTTGGTGAAGAATTGAGAGAGCAAGGCGGTTTAGGTCTGTTGCTCGCTCTCGCTATGGTGATGATGTATGTTGCTGTACGTTTTCAGCTCAAATTTTCGATAGGGGCAGTTGCCGCACTGATTCATGATGTAATAATTGTGGTAGGTGCATTTTCTATTCTAAATTGGGATTTTGATCTTACGGTTTTGGCAGCTTTGCTTGCTGTAATCGGTTACTCACTAAACGATACTATTGTTGTATCTGATCGAATTCGAGAGAACTTCAGAAAGATACGAAAGTCTGAACCGCTTGATATTATCAACACATCGTTAACGCAAACTCTAGCAAGAACCTTAGTGACATCTTTGACGACTATATTGGTGTTAATTGCACTGTATTTGGTGGGCGGTGAAATGATCAATGGTTTTGCTAAAGCACTGCTAATCGGTGTGTTGGTTGGTACCTATTCTTCAATTTATGTCGCTAGTAACGTACTAATTTTGCTCGGCGTGACAAAAGAAGACCTTATCGCACCGGTGATTGATGAGGGAGAAGAGGAAGGTGAGGGCGAAATGCTGGACGATCGTCCTTAAGTTAGAGCCTAATAGGCCGCTTTATAAATAGTATATCTATACCTTTAATAAGGTGTACTTTTGAATATATGATTTGTAGCGGCTAAGCTGACAGGGAATCGGACTAAAATATACATTATGATCAGGGCGAAATTTACTTTATCTTGAGCAAAAATATAATATCGAAAGGTAATGTGTTTCTTGTTGTGAGTATAGTTGTTGCGACAATAACGAGCCCTGGTATATGACTCTTTATTCAAAGAGTCCAAACATCTAACCTTGGTTAGATCTGAGGAGTTCATTCACATCTTGGTGTTATCCTAAAGTTCCACTATTTACAGTTTGCTTAATATAACATCCCAAGTATTGTTTAGTATTGCGGGCTGATATTCTCCGGTCCAAATTTTGTCAACGATGCCATTGCCATCGGTGTCTTCAATCATTTTGATACGCTTGCCATTCTTGTCATAAAGATACTGAGCAGTGAAGTCCCATGAGCCGTTGCCATCTTTATCGCGTTGGTATTGGGTGCGTTGATTATTGGCGTCATAAACATAAACTTCTGCGTAGTCTATTGACCCGTTCATGTCGCGATCTTGTTCATAGCGAAGAGGGTTGTTTTGGTTGTCATATATAAACGTTGAAGTTGACGTAACTGATCCGTCTGAATCTAAATTACTTGTCTGTGCTGTTTTGTTTCCTTCGTTATCGTATGTGTACACTATTCGAATATTTGGCGCTTTATCATTGTTACTATCTTCAGTATATGTAGATAAAGTGCCATTTAAATAAGTGTAGTGTGCGACAGAATTGATTACATCGTCGCCATTCTTGTCGACTTGATAACGGGATATATGACCATCATTGTTATAAGAGTAATGAGTGACTTTCTCAATCGAGCCATTATCTTCAAGGTCTAGTTCAAAGCGGGCTAGTTTGTTGTTTGTATAGTGGTAACTCTCACGGGTATTGTTACCTGAGCTTGACTCAATTAACTTGGAGATTAAATTATTTTGCTCATCATAGCTTAATGTCTCTGTTGTATTGCTTTTAGAGTTTGTAATGCGAGTCACATTGCCACGGCTGTCATAGCTAAACGATTTTCTTGTATCGATTTCGCCATTGTTATTTGAGTCTGTGTTTTCTTCTGTTAGGTTTCCGTTGATATCATACTCATAACTCACCGCTTCAAGCCGTTTTTTATTTTGAGTTGAAATAAAGGTAGACGGGAGGCTGGATTTGAGAGTTATGTCCAGGCTAGCGTACATGTGCTGAATGGCACTGCCAAATGTAATACTGTTTACGCCACCTATTGCGGCCCTGGCGTTTGTGAAGTCAGCCTGGCTTTCAAACGTTCTGGCTTTTTTGTGTAGTGAAATTTTATGCTGTTTTAGCTTTGTGTGGTTAGTGCCTAAATCGATACCATTGTCTGGGTCCCCATCTGTATCAAACGCTTGTAGCAGTGTTGCGACATTAATTGCGCGATCAAAACTGTTCACATCATTTCCGCTAAGTGAGTCACTTATTTCAAACTCTGTGCTTAAGGGCGTTAAACCGAACAAACTAAAGGGTGTGATTTCACTTGTGCCAAGCGTAACGCCTAATTCGGTGTCGCCCAGATAGAACGTGATAGATTCACCTTCTACATATTCAAACTCACCATGTTCATTCGTTAAGCCTGACTGAGTGTTGGTTTCGTATTTCAAGCCTTTGACGGGGCTATCTACAAAAACTCCGGTTAAGGTGTTTAATGGTGTAGGGCTTATCTTATTTTCGGCTTCTTTATCATCTCCTCCGCCACCGCCATTACAGGCAGTGAGGAGGGTGCTGGCCATGAGTGTTGAGATAATATGTCTACGCATACAAGTGACTCCTGTTAATGTCGTCATTATTGAGGTGTCAATGTAAGTTGGTCAACATTCGCGCCACTGGAGCCCGTTGTTTGAAGGCGAATAGTATTTGTTCCAGATAAAGGTGTAATTGTAAAGTTTGCTGTTGTGCCCCAGGTTGTGAAGGCTCCAGTTGCGGGGAACGAAAGGTTGCCTAGTGACACACCGTTAAGTATTACTTCAAGAGGCCTGTCTCCAGAATCTAAAGCAAATCGCACAGATAAGTCATAAGGGACAGCAAAGGATGTGAAGGTATATTCGATCGAGCCTTCACCTGAGTGAAGAATATACCCTGAGCCAGTGAACCCTGCGTTGGTTGTATCTACGGAGTGAGCACCGATAATTGTGGCTGTCCCGCCATCAACTGTTACCGTTGTCGGGCTGACGACATTAACGGTACGAGTAACGGTTACTGCGTTGTTTAACGATAGATCAGCAACATCATAGCTAAGTACATAGGTGCCTACGGTGTTAATGTCTAGAGTACCTGATGTCACGATACTTCCAGATATATCACCATTGATATTGTCTAGCGCACTCACTCCCGGATCAACAAATAATTGCCCCAAGGTATGATCAACTGTGGCATCTCCGCTTATGGTGATCACGGGTATGGTGGTGTCAGCCACATTGACTGTTCGCGTGACTGTAGTCGCTGCGTTAGTGGCTACATCTGAAACGTCATAACTCAATACATATGCTCCTGCTGTGCCAACTACTACAGCACCTGTCACTGCTATATTAAGACTGACGTCTCCATCAACAATGTCTGAGGCTGTGGCACCCGCATCGGTGTAAATGCTCCCTTGTTCATGACTGATGGGGGTGGAGCCTAATAGGGTAATCACAGGAGGTGCTGTATCGGCAACAACGATGTCTCTAGTGACGGTTAACGCAGCATTACCTGAACCATCTGAAACGTTGTACGTTAGTGTGTAAGTGTTTGCCGTATTAGAGTCGACTGTACCTGTAGTAACGACACTGAGGGTGATGTCGCCATTTATATTGTCAGCGGCGCTTACACCTGCGTCAGTATAGGGTGTGCCTTGTTGATGATTGGTCGGGGTTACACCCAGCAATGTGATAACCGGGATAGTCGTATCCGCGACAGTGACCGTTCTGGTTACCTGTATTGCTGCGTTTAAGGCTACGTCTGATACGTCATAGCGAATGATGTATATACCAGCGGTTGCTGGGTCAACAGTATCGCCTGATATGACAATACTGCCAGTGACATTTCCGTCAACATCATCAGATGCCGTGGCGCCAGCATCGACGTAACTACTTCCTTGTTCAACATTGACTGTAGCATTACCTGTAAGGGTGATAACAGGGATCGTTGTGTCAGAAATGATAACGTCTCGTGTAATGGCAGTGGCTGCATTGCCCGAAGCATCATTGACGTTATAGGTCAGAGTGTATGTGCCAGGCAAGTCAACATTTACAGCGCCTGTGACCACTATATCAACAGATATATCTCCATTTATGTTGTCATTGGCGCTTGCTCCAGCATCGGTATATGTCACTGCTTGGTCATGATTAACTATGCTGCTACCAATTAGGGTAATCGTAGGAATCGTGGTATCAGCCACGGTCACGGTGCGTGTCACTGTGGTGGCAGTATTCCCGGCAATGTCTGATACGTTGTAACTTAATATGTAGGTGCCGGCGGTATTTATATCGACACTGCCAGTTAAAACTATACTGCTGGTTACGGTACCATCTACTAGGTCGGATGCAGTTGCTCCAGCATCAGTGTAGGGGCTTCCTTGTTCATGGGCGAGAGTTGCACTGCCCAGCAAAATTATGGATGGAGGTGTGGTATCGGCAACGATGACATTTCGTGTAATCGCTGTTGCTGCATTTCCTGCGGTGTCTGAAACATTGTAAGTAAGAATCGTGCTTCCGGCAACGTTACCATCGACAGTGCCTGTTACGACAATGCTTACTGATATATCTCCATCCACTGAGTCAGCGGCTGTTGCGCCTAAATCAGTATATGTGGTGCCTTGTTCGTGATTAAACGGTGTCGAGCCAGTAAGTGTTAAGACTGGGATGATCGTATCGGCAACTATTACCGTTCTAGTGACGGTAATAGCATTGTTGCCAGCCAAGTCGGATACGTTGTAGCTTAATATATATGTTCCTGCAGCGGTTGCATCGACAATGCCCGATATAGTGATATTGCCGGTTATGTCTCCATCAGTATTGTCTGTGGCGCTACTTCCGGGGTCACTGTAAGCGGTGCCTTGCTCATGATTGATGGTTGCGCTGCCAAGTAGAGTGATAATCGGAATAGTGGTGTCTGAAACAGTGACTATTCTTGTAACCTGGGTGGCATTGTTGCCCGCCGCATCAACTACATCGTAGCTAATAACGTAGGTGCCAACAGTGAGAGGGTCGACCGAACCTGCTGTGACAATACTCGAGGTTAAAACTCCATCAATGTTATCGCTAGCAGTTGCCCCTTCTTCTGTATAGCTGCTGCCTAACTCAACATTCATATTACTGCTGCCGATGAGTGTAATAACGGGGGCAGTGAAGTCTCCAACATTAACTGTTCTAGTTTGCTGTGCGGCAGGGTTTCCACCAGAGTCTGTCACGTTATAGGTGACGGTGTATGTGCCTGTAAGGCTTGAGTTGACATTATTTACAGCAGCAATCGCAAGGGTTAGAGTTGCGTCATCATCTACGACATCAGATGCTGTTGCACCTAAGTCGGTATATGTTGTGTTCAATTCATGGTTAAGCGGGTTAGAGCCAGTAATAGTAATGGTTGGTGCGCCAGTATCGGCTACATTGACCGTTCTTGTGACAGTGGCCGCGTTGTTTCCAGCAAGGTCGCTTACGTTGTAAGAGAGAATGTAAGCGCCAACGACATTGGCGTTCACGGTGCCCGTAACATTGATGCTAGCGCTAACGTCACCATCTAAGTTGTCTGAAGCTGTAGCGCCTGGGTCAGTAAATATTGTACCGACTTCATGACTTAAAGGGCTCGCGCCTGTCAGTGTGATAACCGGAACAATTGTATCTGCGACAATGACAGTTCTAGTGACCGAAATTGCACTATTGCCAGCGAGGTCAGAAACGTTATAGGTGAGGATGTATGTGCCACCCACATTAACGTTTACTGATCCGCCAATCGAAATAGTAGCGGTCAGCGTCGTATCATCATCTATTAGATCTGTGGCTGTTGCACCTAGCTCTGTGTATGTTCCATTTTGCTCAACATTCACAGTGCTGCTGCCGGTGAGCGTGATGACTGGTGCAGTGGTATCTGCGACGATCACTGTTCTGGTGACAGTTGGAGCTGGGTTGCTTTGTGAGTCAGATACATTATAGGTAAGTGTATAACTGGCGGCCGTATTTGGATCTACAGTACCTGTAATAATGAGACTGCCCGTCAAATCGCCATCGGCTGCATCTGAAGCTGTCGCTCCCGGGTCGGTGAATGCGGTATTGAGTTCATGGTTTAAAGGGCTTGCGCCTATTAAAGCAATACTTGGTGCCCCCGTATCGACAACATTCACTGTTCTAACGACAGTGACTGCTGAATTACCGGACAAGTCGGCGACGTTATAGGTTAGGCTATAAGCGCCAACAGCTCCGGCATCGACAGTTCCAGTGACGCCGATACTCGCGCTAATGTCGAGGTCAATATTGTCAGCTGCAGTAGCGCCAGGGTCGACAAATACGGTGCCGACTTCATGTGTAAGGGGGTTAGCGCCAAGCAGGGTGATAACCGGAATAGTTGTATCCGATACAATAACCGTTCTCGAAACTTGAGTGGCAGCATTGCCTGCGGTATCGCTTACATCATAGGTTAATACATAAGTGCCTGAGGTGTTGGCATCGACAGTGCCGACTGCGGTAACGGTTAGTCCGGTGTCAATTGCGTCGCTAACGGTAGCGCCTGCATCAACATAGCTTCCGCCTTGTTCTACATTAACAGTACTATTGCCAGTCAAGGTTATAACCGGTGCGGTTCTGTCTGCAACGATTACATCTCGTGTGACCGTTGGAGCGGCATTGGTTTGAGAGTCTGTTACGTTATAGGTAAGTGTGTAGGTTCCTATTGTATTCGAATCTACCGTACCTGTAGTTACAATACTTAGTGTTACATCACCGTCGGCGGCATCTGAAGCGGTCGCGCCTGGGTCTGTAAACGTAGTTTGAAGTTCATGAAGAATAGGGCTGTCACCTATCAAGGTGATTGTTGGTGCTCCTGTATCAACGACATTGACAGTTCTCGTGACTGTAATGGCGGCATTACCTGCATCATCAGATACGTTATAGGTGAGTGTATATGAGCCAATTGTATTTGGATCAACCGTGCCGGTTACGCCAATTTTTGAGTTGACTGCTGTATCAATCGCATCAGATGCTGTCGCGCCTGGATCAACAAAGATGGTACCTACTTCATGGTCTAAAGGGTTAGCGCCAAGTAGTGTGATGATTGGCGCGGTTCTATCTGCTACGTCAACGATACGCGTGATAGGTGCCGCTGCATTTAAAGCGGCATCGCTTACATTGTAAGTGATTGAATATACACCGATTACATTAGGTGTAACTGTATCGCCTCCAACTACAATATTGGCTGTAATATCATTGTCAGTATTATCCGTGGCTGTCGCGCCTGAATCTACGTAAGCGGTTTGAAGCTCGTGCAGAACAGTGGCGTTACCGAGTAAAGTGATTAACGGTGGTGTAGTGTCACTGACGTTGACCACTCTTGTAACAGTGGGTGCGGGGTTGGTGGCTGAGTCAACAACGTTATAAGTGACATTATAAGTACCGATTGCACTTCCGTTAACTACGTCGCCAGCAATGACAATGCTGCCTGTTAAATCTCCGTCAATAGCGTCTGTAGCGTTCGCACCTTGCTCTACGTATGCATTGCCTAATTCATGAGCTAGTGGGTTATCGCCAATTAATGTAATGGTGGGTGCGCCAGTGTCTGCAACGACAACGCTTCGGGTCACACTTGTTGCAATGTTGCCCTCGGTATCTGTTACGTCATAAGTTAGAACGTATGTGCCGGCAATACTGGTATTTACTGAGCCTGTTATAACGATCGATCCCGTCAGGTCTTCAGCGGGTACGTCAGATGCCGTAGCGCCTGGGTCAACAAATGTACCATTCAATTCTTGGTTATAAGGTGTTGCTCCCAATAGAGTAATAACAGGGATGGTGGTATCAATAACATTAACTGTGCGCGTAACTGTTACAGCTGCATTGCCTGAAAGGTCTGAAACATCATAGGTCAATATATAGCTACCAACGGTGTCTGTAGTGACAGAGCCGGTAGTCACGATGCTTGAGCTGATATCGTTATCAATATTGTCATTGGCGGTCGCGCCAAGGTCAGTGTAGGTTACGCCTTTCTCGATTGTGAGCGGTGTGGTGCCTGCTAAGGTAATAACCGGGATGGTGGTGTCAGCGACAATGACATCTCTTGTGACAGTTGTTGCTGCATTACCCGTTGAGTCTGATACGTTATATGACAATGTATAAGTGCCAGCAGTCGCAGTAATCACCGTACCGGTTACTGTGATATCAGCGCTAATATCTCCGTCTCGATTGTCTGATGCTGTTGCACCAGGCTCTACGTAACTTGATGCTTGTTCGAGATTAAAAGGGTTAGAGCCGATCAGTGTAATGGTGGGTGCAACCACATCGACTTCTAATACATAAACTGTTCTGGTTTGTTCGTCGGCAAGATTACCTGCAGAATCGACGACATTATATGTGACGGGATAGCCTTGTACTGGCCCCGGGACTGATGTATCTATTAATGTTGGTGTATTAATCACGTCGGGTACAGCAACTACGCTAGCGGAAATATCTCCGTCTTCGGTATCTAGAGCAACATAGCCAGGCTCAACATATGTATCACCTACTACCAATGTGACATCAGTGCTGCCACTTACTTGATTTAGCGTAATAACGGGCTTTTCATCAACGCCCGTTTCGTTGACTTTGACCTGAATGGGGGAGCCTGATGTGAAGCTGGGAAATATAAAGCAGCCATCGGGGTCTGTTGAAGCGGCTTGGTCAGGATCAGCTGTTTGGCTTAAAAGTACATCACCAGTTACGCCAATGCCATTTTTTTCAATACACCCAACTAGGCCAAAAGGAATAACGCCACTTTCAAGCTTGTAGACAGTTTGAGTTGTTTGGTCCAAATGCCACAAGAATTCACCATCCCACGCTAAGCCCTTAGGGTTCGAGCCTGGAGTTGCAAATTGAGCAAGTATACTGCCAGTATCCGGGTCAACGCGGTAAATCATTAAATCACTGCGATCACTTACCCACAAAGCTTTGCCATCCCAAGTGATACCAAAAGGTCTTGCATTGGTGACAGAAGGGTTTGAAGCATAGGATGGAAGAGAAGATGGGCCTGGTATATCTGAAATGATTGCACCGGTTTCTGCAAGTACTTTATTAATGGTGTTTGTTTGCCAATCAACAATCCAAAAGTGTGTTCCGTCGTAAGTCATGTCGCTAGGAGCAGGGAAAGCTAAGCTAGCGAGTACGTTCTCGACTTCAAGGTTGTCACCGTCTACAGGGTCAATTTTAATAATGTCATCTGTAATCGGGCTGGCATTCCACAAGAAATTTTCAGCAAATGTCAAACCGCCACCGCCACAATATTGGCCAGCAGGCGTTGCACTTGCACAGGAGCCGATAGGGCTACCATCACTATTAATAGGTGGGTCATTTGCATCTGTTAGAGGAATGTTTAAATCGCTGTCACCCGGTGAGAACAAAATTGTAATTTCATCGACGTCATACACGTCTTGCGGGTAAACGCGGTAAATTCTATCGGTTGCCCAGTCTGCTATATAAAGTTGCCCATCGTAATAGGTAATACCTTGAGGTGTGGTAGGAAGTCGACCGTCACCTGTCTCATTATTAATCGTAAAAGAAGCCAGAATGTCGCCTGGTAAGGCATGAGAGAACTGTGTAAAAAGTAGAAAAAGGAAGGCGGCGGACGTGGCCACTAATTTTCTTATAGGCATTAGAGTATCCATTACGAATAGGTGCAAAATTGGTTTTTCGGGTACTAATTCTTGCTGTAATTAAGGTGTTTATTTAAAACACGGAGGGGAATATAGCTATATTAAGATGAATTTTCTGATAGCTAGAACACAAATAACTAAATATCTAAGGAGTTTACAAAAGTTTTCATGAACTTTCTGATGGTCAATTAAACCGTTGTCACACTCTTATCTTAAATTTGACTGCACACTGCTATTGATTCTATGTTCTTCGAAAGTCATGATCAAACTGATGATAATTTATTTCATCTTATAATTAATTTATCTGTTTTGCATAGAAAGTAATTTGATCGGAGTGGCAAAACGCGGAATTGTGATGCCGTGATGTTTGCTTTCTATACAGGTTTTGTGCGTGAATAATGTCAATTGTGAATAAAATGGAAATCGATAATGGCCTCAGACATTGATAATAGTAATTCCGTTTCTCCGCATTTTCTTACTGTCATCAAGAAAGGCTTAGAGAATCAGGGTATTGAGGTAAAAAAACTATTCCGAAAAGTTAATTTTGATGACAGTGGCCTAGTCAGAAAGAATGCAAGAGTCTGTCAGAATGACATAGATGCCATTCTAAATGAGGCGGTTAATATCACAAACGATGATGCCTTTGCGGTTAAGCTATTAAATCATACCGCTCCAGCATCTAACCTTTTGACTGTTCTTGCAGGGTCTTGCCATACGCTTAGAGAGCTTTTTAATTTGAGTTCTCAGCGTTACGGAGAGAGTTATATAACGTCTATCTACGTCACCTTGGATGAATCGGATCAGATTAAATTGATTTTTGATCCGGCTGACGGGGGGGTTGAGTATCCAAAATTTACCATTGATTTTGTGATGGTCTATATAGTAAATTTTTTTAACAATTTACTGGACGACCCATTGGCTACGCCCATAGTTGTTAAGTTTAGACGGAAAGCGCCGCGTAATTTGGAGGCATTTGAACAGAACTACCGTTGCCCACTTGTCTTTAACGCCAATAAAAATGAAATCTGTTTTGACAAAAATATTTATCGCCTGTCAAACCCTTTATCCAACAAAACGTTAACTCGAGCGACCAAGTCAATTTTGGATGACGAGCTAAAAAACGTGACTCAAATACCAATATCTACACGTACCATTTCTTATATTAGTCATCACTTACCGGAGAAAATTCCTAGGCAAGAAGAGTGGGCTCAGAACCTAAATTTAAGTGTAAGAAATATGCAGCGACAACTGAGTCTAGAAAACACAACGTTCAATGAGCTACTGAAGTGTGAAAGAATTAAGCTAGCTAAGAAATATTTACTTTCTAAGCGATACAGTATCACTGAGATAAGTAGTGAGTTGAGCTTTAGTGACAGTAGTCACTTTATTAAGACATTCAAACAGGTAACGGGTATTACACCAAAGGCATATCAGGAGCTTTCTTGTACAGATCAGCATTCTACAGGTGAGACCTTAAAGAGTATTTATGGTCGCCGTTAGAGTTTTCTGGCCACACTTAACCTACTACCGAGCAAAGTGACGTATTCAGTTATCTTAATTTGATAGCTCGAATTGTACGAATCCGTCAAACCCCATCGCAATTAACCGCAAATATTCTATTCCAAAAAATAATGCTTCGTTACGCTAGTACTGTGAAAAATCGTTAGATGGGGCTGATAAATCTTCATTGATTGTTGGTTTCTGTCTTTTTACCGTTTGAAGGATTAGCAGTATTAAATGAAGTTCGGCTTAGGCTGACAAAATAGAAGATTTCATTGGGAGATGACATGAGTAAAACAACAAAAAAACCTTATGTAGCATTTTTATGCTTGATTGCGTTTGCTTGGCCCGCAATGGCTGACGAAGGTATTTATTGGATGAACAGTTGGGATCAAGACTGTTATGAATACGGTGAGAATACTTGTCGTGATGACTGGTATAAAACCCCTCAGGGTTCTCACTTGATAATGTGGGAGGTGTTTAAAACAATTGAAGAGGCTGACTCTCAGGATTTGTTTTCTGAGCGTAATTCATTGTCGAAATACGGTTTTCTATTTCCAGAGTTAAATACTTATACCTCTTCAGCTGGTGATTATGATGGGTCTTATGGAGAGCGAGTTGAGCGTGATCTATCTCAAGATGGTCTTGCTTTGGGAATGGTCAAAGACAAAAGCCGGCTTGATAACGTAAATTACCTGGGTCTTACCTGTGCTGGTTGTCACACCTCTAGCATTACTTATGGCAGCAATAATTATTTTGTTGAAGGTGGTCAAGCGAATGCTGATGTAGCCAGATTCCTCAATGAATTAGCCGATGCTCTTGAGGCCAATAGAAATAACTCTTCAAAATACAGTCGTTGGCGGTCTCGCTTTAAGAGCTATGTGAGATCAAATCGTGATTACGGTGCAAAAACCATTAGTACGTGGTTTATTAATCAGTATATAGATCAAGCGATTGATTATGTGCGGGGCTTTTCGGATCGTAATCATCAACAAGTGGTGAATGGTCCAGCTAGACTAGATGCTATTGGTTCGATCTTGAATCAATTACATGTTTCTCATGCGAACGAAAGTGAAAGTCTTGCGAAACCTCTAACTGCTCCCGTTAGCTTCCCTTATATATGGGATGTTGATGAATTAGAGTGCGTGCAGACTAACTGTATTTCTAACAACCCGCTAGCGCGAAATATAGGTGAGGTCTTGGGCGTGTTTGGTTATGTTGATGTAGATGAGAGTCCTATAATTGATAACACTATAGAGATGCTAGGGCAGCAGTTGGGTTTGAATAGTTTGTTTAATTCGACCGCTAAAGTAGACAATATGTACGTACTAGAGCGTACCCTGGCCAAAATGACGCCGCCTAAATGGCCGAGCAGTTTCCCTGCACTTGATCCGCAACTTGTTGCAGATGGGCAAGCTGTATACACAGCAAACTGTACTAGCTGTCATGTTGATACAACCGATGGCATTGATGCTAGTGAGTTAACGGCTCCTAATTCTATTGGCAAACAATTCATTAAAGTGACCCGACAGCATTATACAGAAGTTGGTACAGACCCCGCTTTTGCTGAAGACTACGGTCCTCGAAAAGAGAAAAGCGGTATTATGGGAACAGCCATTTCATTGGGTGCACCTGATAGCGTCGACCCTGAAACTGGCATTCCATTCGGAGAGAGTTTTCCCGATACGTTTAATGGTCTAGTGCTATTAGGTGCTGCCACGGATGTTATTATCGACGATCACTTCAAAACACTCGGCTTTAAATTAAATGCATATGCAACGTTTCCCGAGCTGTCAGCATCAGACGCCGTTGAGGCGCTGAAGGCGGAGTATGTTTCCGGCCAGGTTGATCGTGGCGAAATAACGCCAACATCTTATAGGGCTAAACCTCTAGATGGCATCGCTTTTACTGGGCCGTTTCTACATAACGGGTCTGTTAGAACGTTGGCAGATTTGTTGGAAAAGCCTGAAGATCGAGCGACCACGTTTAACACGGGCACCACTGAGTATGATGTAAATGGTGCGGGCTACCTAAGTGGCGGTGACTTCTTGCTAGATACCACAATAAGAGGTAACGGTAATGGAGGGCATGTTTACGGTACTGATCTGTCGGCTACTGATAAAGCTGCATTGTTAGAGTATTTGAAGTCAATCTAACAACGGGACTTAGCTCTCGGTGAACATTGCCGAGAGCTAGTATTAACTATGTTGTACGTCGGTTAGAGTTTTTCTAGAATTATATCCCAAGTGTTATCTAGCGTTGCCGCTTGATAGTTGCTTGTCCACACTTTGTCTGCAATACCATTACCATCACTATCTTCTAACATTTTTGTCCTGTTTCCATTTATATCGTAGAAATAATGTGTGACTACATCCCAAGTCCCGTTGCCATCAAGGTCCCGTTTATAGTGTGTCCTATTGTTGTGGAGGTCATAGGCATACGCTTCAATGTAATCGGCGGTGCCGTCTAGATCGAGATCTTGTTCGTAACGAATGGTGTTGTTTCTATCGTCATACTCAAAGGTACTATTGCTGTCGGCGGTTCCATCGGTTGATGAGTCAATATTCTGTGAACGCCGATTGCCTTCTTGGTCGTAAGTGTAGCTGATGACAATATCGGCCGATCCGTTATTGTTAGTGTCTTCAGAGTACGATGTTAGTTTATTGTCGGAATATGTGTAGCGAGTTGACGCATCAATTGTTCCGTCGTTATCTCGGTCGATTTCATGTCCAGAAAGGCTACCTTGCGAATTGTAAGAATACTGGGTGTTGCTCTCAATGGAGCCATCGCCGTTCAAATCTATCTTAAAGCGATTGAGTCTATTGTTGGTGTATTCATATAGTTCTTCGACATCATTGCCAGACTGTTTTTCTATAAAGTGCGATAGCAAGTTGTTTTCATCGTCGTAATTTAGGGTTTCAACTGTACTATTGGACGAGTTACTGACCAGTGTTAGGTTACCCTCATTGTCATAGTTATATGATTTGGTGCTATCAATTGTGCCGTCATTGTCTAGGTCGGCATTCTTAGACGTGAGATTCCCTGCGTTATCGTAAATATAGGCGACGGATTCTACTTCTTTGCCATTTTGGCTAGAGGTCTGATTTGCCGTGAGGCTGGATTCAATATGTATATTTAAGCTCTCATAAATATGCTGAATTGCGCTACTCAGGGTTGTTGAGTGGGATATTCCAGCTAAGTTTTTAGCATGTTGTACGGTGTTGTGATGTTCGAATTCTCGGGCTTTTACGGAAAGTGGAATGCTAAGGCTCATGAGACCTGAATGACTATTGCCAATATTGATTCCGTTGTTTGGGTCACCATCGATATCTAGAGTCTGAAGTAGTGTTGCTGTGTTAATGGCACGATCAAAACTATTTACCGTATCACCCGTTAGGGCGAGCGTGATTTCTGCTTCGGTGGCTAGTGCCGAGATGCCAAATAGGCTAAAGGGTGTAATGGTGTCCGATCCAGGCGCAATGCCAAGCTGGGTGCCGCCAATGTGAAAAGTAACAGACTCACCTTCTCGATAAGTAAATTCACCTAGGCTGTTTGTTAAACCTGATTGCGAAGCTGTTTCATATCGTAGCCCTTGAACCGGGCTGTCAACAAAGCGGCCAGTCAGTACGTCTGTAAACGGTGTCGGTTCGTTTTTGTCGATAATGTTTTCTGTGATATCTTCACTACTTCCACCACCACCGCTGCCACCACAGGCAGTTAGGGCGGATAGCGCGACAACAGGGATAAGATATTTATTACGCATTATATATACTCCTGAAAGCACCAATATCTATTGAGGTGTAAGTGTGATTTGATCAATATTCGCGCCGCCTGATCCAGTTGTTTGGAAGCGAATGGTATTTAGGCCTGATGCTGGTGTGATGGATAATGTTGAGGTATTTATCCAGCTGGTAAGGCTGCCTGATGCAGGGAAGGGGAGATTACCTTGGGATACGTTATTTAAAATAACCTCTAATGGTTTATCGCCACTGTCTAGTGCGTAGCGCACGGTTAGGTCGTAAGGTACTCCAAACGAGTTAAAGGTGTATTCTAGATAACCTTCTCCTGAGTGCTCGATATAGCCCGAACCAGTAAAGCCTGCATTTGTGGTAGATACAATGTGAGAGCCGCCTATGGTGGCAGTTTCGGCTTCGAACGAAACAACAATTGGCTCAACAACGTTGACGATACGAGTGACGGTTGGTGCAGCGTTTCCGGCTGCATCGCTAACGTCATAACTTAGTACGTATTGTTCGGCACTTGTGACGAAAGTTGTTGATACGTCGATGGTAATGTCACCATCAAAATTGTCTATCGCAGTGTAACCTGGGTCGACGAATAATTGACCTGTAGGTTGGTCCATTATTAGGTCACCTTCTAGAGTGATGGTTGGTGCAATTGTATCGTTTACAATGATGCTACGAGTGACGGTTGTGGCGTTATTTCCGGCAAGGTCTACCGCGTTATAGCTAAGTACATAGGTACCTGCTACTGCTGCATTGACTGATCCTGTTTGAGTTACTGCAACATTTCCATCGAACGAATCTATGGCAGTCGCACCAGCATCTGTATAGGTGGTTCCTTGCTCGTGATTGATCGTGGACGAACCGCCTAAGGTAATAATGGGGGCAAGGGTGTCAGCAACATTGACTGTACGATTTACCGTTACTGCTGCATTACCTGCGCCGTCAGTAATGTCATACGTTAGGGTATAAGTTCCGGCAGCAGCGACATTTATGACTTCTGGAGCAGAAATATTCCCCATGTCCCCATCTACAGCATCAAAGGCTGTCGCGCCTGGGTCTGAAAAAGGTGTGCCTTGTTCGTGGTTAATAGGGTCGCTGCCTACCAATGTAATTGTTGGAAT
>ENA-OSET01000428-OSET01000428.1-sediment-metagenome-genome-assembly--contig:-NODE-428-length-47254-cov-26.542277_pt1 | contig 47254 bp, 30 predicted proteins | sample MGYA00237882_ERZ534229 | MGnify/ENA primary metagenome ERZ534229 (study PRJEB26408, sample SAMN06266212) | sediment metagenome | isolation source: Hudson Canyon methane seep mesocosm | place...
GGCAGAGACAAGCCCCGCATCACGCATTAATAAAGGTACGATCACAAAACTGGCGGTTAAAATTAAATGCAGAATAAAAATCCCATAATCCAAACGTAATAAATCTTTATCTTTTAACACCTTGCTAAATTGTGTGGGATCAAGCGATGCATCACGATGCACTTTAGTTTGCACAGGGTTTGGCACCACCCACAACACCACAAACACAGCCAAAAAGGACAACACCGCAGTCAGCCAGAAAACCCCTTGAATACCGGAAAAACCAGCAATAATGGGGCCGATGGTCATCGCCACGCCAAAGGAAAGCCCTATACTCGCGCCAATCATAGCCATTGCTTTCGTGCGATGCACTTCTTGCGTTAAATCAGCAACCAAGGCCATAATCGCTGCAGCAATCGCGCCGCTGCCTTGCAATGCCCGACCTATTAAGACACCATAAATAGTCGTTGATAAGGCCGCAACCACACTACCTGTGGCAAACAACAATAAACCTATAACAATAATTTTTTTACGCCCGAAACGGTCGGACATTAGGCCAAAGGGTATTTGTAATAAGGCCTGAGTTAAACCATAAACACTGATAGCCAAACCGATCAATAAAGGCGTTGCACCTTCCAGGGTTTCGGCGAATAAAGATAAAACCGGTAAAATCATAAACAAGCCCAGCATGCGCAAGGCATAAATGCTCGATAGTGATAAGGTTGCGCGTCGCTCCAATGACGACATAGGGCTCGTTATATCCTGAACGTGTGTCAAAACCGTAAACTCCTTTAAATACTAAAATTCCTAGAAAGACGAATAAAATAGCACCTTCCTAATAGATCATGCTGAGGAATACCAGGCGACTTATTGAATCATCCTTGAGCAATGCAGAACACATCACCGTTCGCAACGCTCACTATTGATTGCCTAAATAACTCGGCTCCCGTATTCCTTAAGCTGTTATTTTACCAGCTTTAATCGTGTAATTTGTGTTTATTCAATGCCAGCCACTGAATCGCAATAATCGGAATCGCAGATTCAATTCGTCCATCTTCGATCATTTGATAAGCTTCCGAAAAACTGACGGTAGAAACTAAGATATCCTCATGCTCTTCGTCTAAGCCATGAATACCACCTATCTCATCAGCTTTAATACGACCATAAAATAAAGAAATACGTTCAGAAGCACCACCCGGTGAAGTATAAAACTCATTAATTAAGTGCATTTCCTGAACAGCGCAACCCGCTTCTTCTTGTGACTCTCTATAAGCCACTTCCTCGGCAGTCTCACCCTCTTCTATTGCCCCGGCAACAATTTCCAGCAACCAGGCACGTTCACGGACATCGCTTTGCCCCATGGGCCCCATTCGAAATTGCTCAATAATCACTAATTTATCTGCATCCGGGTCATATAACAGCACCGCAACACAGTTACCTCGCTGAAATAATTCTCGGGTTAACACCTCACTCCAACCACCGGAAAATAGGCTATGTTGAAGCTGATAACGGTTTAAGCTAAAAAACCCCTGATACATCGGTTCCTTTTGAATCACTTTAAATTCTTTTTTCATGACACCGTTTTTAAGATTGTAATTTCACGTTAATATCACCATTATAAGCTTAATTAGTCTTTCATTTTTCGGAGCATAAAACCATGATGCGAATTTTTCTTTTTTTAGCGACCAACGTTGCCATTATGATCGTCATTAGTCTCGTTTTTAGCCTGTTAGGGCTAAGCGGTACTTTAGAGGCTAACGGTGTAGACCTTAACCTCAATGCTTTATTATTCCTGTCGACCATCATCGGCATGTCAGGCTCCTTTATTTCTTTAGTGATATCCAAATGGTCAGCTAAGAAAGGCATGGGCGTACAGCTTATTGAGCACCCGCAAAACCAGACCGAACAATGGTTGCTTGACATCGTTGGGCATCAGGCTAAAACCGTGGGCATTGATATGCCAGAAGTGGGCATATTCTACACCCCTGATGCCAATGCATTTGCCACCGGCATGAGCAGAAATAATGCGCTCGTCGCAGTCAGCACCGGCTTAATGCAATCGATGACAAAAGACGAAGTAGAAGCCGTATTGGCACACGAAGTCAGCCATGTTGCCAATGGCGATATGATTACCATGGCTTTAATGCAAGGTGTAGTGAATACCTTTGTTTACTTCTTTGCTTCAATTATTGGTCACTTTGTCGATAGAGTTATTCTAAAAAATGAACAAGGCCATGGTATGGGCTATTACATTACCCAGATGATCGCTCAGGTTGCCCTATCCTTCCTGGCATCCATGCTGGTGATGTGGTTCTCTCGTTACCGTGAATTTCACGCCGATGCAGGTGGTGCAAGCCTGGCTGGGAAAGAAAAAATGATCGGTGCTTTACGTGCTTTACAACGCGCCCATAGCCCAGAAGATTTACCAGGACAACTAGCGGCATTTGGAATCAATGGTGGTGGCGTACAAAAGTTGTTTATGAGCCACCCGCCTCTTGAAGAGCGTATAGCTGCATTACAAAACAAGCGTTAATCCCCTTTATTATTGTAGAGACGTTGCATGCAACGTCTCTACGCTCCCCAATCAAGACTTCAATCATTAACTCAACTAAGAATAATAAAGTCAAGCGAGGCTAAAGAGACTGTGGAAGTATTAAGCTCTTACCCCCCTCTTTAGCAAAGAGGGGGTAGGGGAGATTTGAATTACAAAATAAAATCTTTAAAATAAATGACTTTGTTTTTTTATAAAATCCCCCTCTATCTCCCATTGTACATGGATGTAGTAGTGTCGCATGAGGCAGGAGCCGGTTGCGACCTTTTCCAAAGGGGGAGGTCAAAAAGAGAATACTTTCACAGTCTCTAAAGCCTCTCTTCCAAACAATTTACTGATATTGATCAAGACCTGCTTTTCTCAAGGTGAAAAGGATTGTACCGATTAAAAATGAAAGTTTTATGACATATTGTAAACAATTTAGAAACAAACCATAACTATCGACACCCATTGTTTACCATTTATGTCTTCAGTATAATTACCCCGTATTCTAAAGAAATACACTACTTTTTAACTAACAAGAGAGAATTTAAAATGAACAACTTAAAAAAAGACATCTTAACTGGAGTAATGTTTGTTACTGGAATATTCGGATTTATTTCTGGAGAATTCATTATTTCATCAACATTATTCGCATCTGCTGCAATTTCTAGCAATATTGACCTTAGTAACAAGCAATCAAACCTATAGATTCTAATATGCAAACAATCATCTCAAATTAAATGCTTTCAAGGCCTGATTGCCTTGAAAGCTTTAACACTTGCTTTTATCTTAAAAACATATCAAAATTCAACGTTTCAACTAGATCAACACAGATCACTATAAGCAATACTCTTTTGCTTAGCCAAAAACTCCATGCGCTCACACCAATTCATACGCTTTTCATTACAGCTCGCTTATGAGCAATATCTAAAAGTCTACCAAGGAACCGCACAAAATATATCAGTCGTTGCTGACGACGGTCGTAGAATTGCTTTTCCTGCTCGAAATATTCAATCATTTCTGACTAAAGATGGAATTTCAGGCCGTTTTGAAATGGAATTAACCGCTGAGAATAAATTTATTTGTATAAAAAAATTATCTTAATGCCTGATTAACTTTTCTAATGCCTCTTTTAAGGCAATATATGGCATTAAAGTCGCGCCTGAAAGCAGCTCCACTTTATGATATAAATTTTGATAATGCTTTAGTTTTTGTTTCCTTCTATGCTTAGAAAAATAATCACTCAAGCTCACCTTAGCCAGAACCCTCTCTTTAATAATATCTGCTATCATCTGCTTCAAGTCATTTTGTAACTCTAGTCGAACCTTTTGCTCCCAATAGTCTTCCAACTGAATATTTTTTAAATAACTTAATACCTCATCTAAACCTAAGAAAGTACTTGTTTCTTTATACATTTGAAAAATGGATAAAAAATGACTGTTAGCTTCAACTGTTAAGCTAACTAAATAGGGAAAATCTTCGCAACTCTCAATAAAACAAATATTTTCAGCTAACGCGCCTGAATAACCCGACTGTTTATAATGCTCAATTTGCTGATTGATAGAGTTTGAATCTTTTAAATTGTGTTGAAAAAACAACTGGTATTGCTGAAAGTATGATTGATAACATGTCAGCATTTCCTCGCTAGGCTGATGCTTTTTATCATTGAGCAATGCCCATCGACAAAACCCCAGTAATATTCTTTCAATCACCAGTAATACAGCATATTGATGCTCTGTATTAATATTATTATCCAGATCAAAAATTTGTTGCCTTATGCTTTCGGCCCCTATCACCTGATCAAAGATCAAGTAACACACACTACTTTCAAGCACCGTTTTTTTATCAAAACCCAATTGCAAAAATAGGCAACCAGCCTGGTTAATAATTTTATTACTTATACAAGTGGCTTTTATTTCTTGTGCCAAAGGATGAGAGATAGCATCATCAGCATAATCATCTGTTATTTGTCTGGGGAAATAATCTAATAAAAATTGTTCAAAGTAATCATGCTTTAAAAACTCAGCATGGTCGAAAATAACTTGAGTCAAATACATTTTACTCGCCGCCATTAATACCGATAATTCAGGACGCGTTAATTGTTTTGGGTGCCGAGCGAGAATTTCCTTATCCTGACAAAAAGACTCTATTTCCTTATCGAAATAATTTGCTGTCTGTAGTTGATCGGCCAACTGTAAATACGCTTTTAACTGCAATGAACAGCGTATTTGTTCCAATGATAAACACAAAGTCTGCTTATAATTGTTTTCTAGCACTGATTGACTCACCTGCTCTGTAACACTCACAAAGACTAACGGGGAATCTATTATCTTTTTTTGCTGCTGCAAGCTTGCTAATAAAATCTTTATATTAACCTCATGGTCTGATATATCCACACCTGCAGAATTATCAATCGCATCGGTATTAATCCGACCACCCGCCAAAGCATATTCAATACGTGCTTTTTGAGTAAAAGCTAAATTAGCCCCCTCCCCCACTACATTGGCATTTATTTCAACCGCATCGACACGAACAAAATCATTCGTTCGATCTCCAACTTCAAGATGATTTTCTGTGCTCGCTTTAACATAAGTACCAATGCCACCTAACCATAACAACTCTATCTTTGCTTTTAATAAATAACGGATTAAGGTTTCACCATCAATGGTTTTGTATCGTATCCCCAACCATTGTTGCATTACCTTTGAAACTGAAATAGTTTTGCAATCACGTTTAAAAATACCTCCACCTTCGGAAATAAGTTGACGATTATAGTCATCCCAACTTGAACCAGGCTGCTGAAATAAACGTTGTCGCTCCAGAAATGATGCGTGTAGGTCTAAAGGACTTGGATCAATAAAAATATGCGTACCACTGACGGCAGCCAATAACTGTATCACTGGCGATAACAACATGCCATTACCAAAGACATCACCATCCATACTCCCAATACCTATCACGCTGAAGGCTTGTTGTTTTATATCTTTTCCTAACTCTCTGAAATGTCTTTTTACACTTTCCCATGCACCCCGTGCTGTAATACCCAGTTTTTTATGGTTATAGCCCATAGAGCCACCACTGGCAAACGCATCTGCTAACCAGTAGCTATAATCTTTTGCAACTGAATTTGCCAAGTCTGAAAACTGGGCCGTCCCTTTATCAGCAGCGACCACCAGATAAGGGTCAGTATCATCATAACTAATAAGACCAGGCAGTAGAACGGCTTTATTTTCAATATAATTATCGGTTAAATCTAATAAGCCCTTAATAAAAGTGATATAAGCTTTTTCCCCTGCCTCTCGAAAACAGGCGTCAGCACATTGTTTTTTTACAATAAATCCGCCTTTGGCCCCTTTAGGAATAATCAATACATTTTTACTCATCTGAGTTTGCATCAAACCTAATATTTCACTACGAAAATCATCAATACGATCAGACCAGCGTATTCCTCCTCTGGAAATTTTCCCGCCGCGCAAATGCACGCCTTCCATATCGACAGCATGGACATAAATTTCATTTATTGGTTTTGGGGTAGGCATATCAATCACACCTAAACTATTTATTTTAAATGCAATAAAATAATGCTCTAAATCTCGCCTAACATAAAAATTACAGCGTACCGTTGCATCAATAAGATTAAACAAAGTGCGTAAGATACGATCATGATTAATATCCACCACCGACTCAATCACTGCAGCCAATTTTATGCGTAAAGGAAATAATGCCTGCTCTTCTCTTTCTTGTCTATCAAGCCATTTCTGGTTTGGTCTGAAACGAGCATCAAAGTAATTAAATAAATTTAGAGCCACATCAGGATTACTGATCAATGCATGATGAAAACTATCTTGGGTGGATTTATAAGCTAATTGTAAAAAATAATTTCGATAGGCTCTAAGCACGTCAATCTGTTGCCACGAAAGACCTATTAAAGTGAGTAGACTATTAAGCGGGTCATTTTCAACCTTGTTATTTAATACGGCTTGAATCATATTTAACAACGCGTTTTTTAACCGACGAAGAGAAGTAACTTGTGGATTGGCAACGGTGATGCTGAAGCTTTTAATAAATACGCGTTCTGTTTCTATATCCAGTGAAAATTGCGATTGGTCGATAATGCGTAAATTTAAATTGGCTAGTATGGGGAAATACTCATCTAAAAAACGCTGTTCAAGACTGTAAAAATGCAGCCTGTAATGATTTTTCTCTCGAGCAGGGTTTATTAAAGCCACCTGCTCGGCTCTAGTCTGCAAAGTCTTTTCAATTGAAAAAATATCTCTGAGTGCATAACGAGGCGGTAATGATCTTTGATAATCCTCTAAAAAAACAGCTTGATATTTTACCCATAACGCTGCGCTTTCTTGCTTTTTACAAGTACGCCTTATCAATTTTTGCAAGCTGTGTTGCCAAGCTATGCCTGTTTCACAAGCCTTACAATCACTATTCGAATTGCCTGCCATAACAATGCCCCTCTAAACTAGTGATTTCCTGATTTCAAGCATATTACTACCGGCTAGATTTTTATAACTCACTGAATCCATCAATGTTCTTATAAAAAACAAGCCCATCCCTCCTTCTTTAGGATGATCAAAATCAGGATTAGCGATTGATTCAAGATCGAAGCCCTGACCATGATCATATACCCGAATAATTAACTCCTTTTCTTGAATATCTATATTAACCCTAACTGTATCTTTAGGATCTTCCAAGTTAGCATGTTTTATCGCATTTGTTGTTGCTTCAGTTAAAACCAGATTTAAATGATAGGCCAAAGCCTCCCTATCACCAGAAAAATCTTCCAGGTCCTTAGCAATATGTTCACCAATACTGCCTATCAAATTAAGATACTTAGTTTGAGTTGGGATAACGACATCGACTTGAAAGTTTGCTGTAGAATTCATGCCCCCTCCTAAGAGTCAATCTCAAAAATATCGTTTAAATCAGCATGAATTTCAAATACCCTGTTCAAGCGAGTTAGTTCAAACATGGATAACACCTGGTTTTGAATATTAGATAAAGCAAGCTGGCCAGATTTTGCTTCTGCATGTTTAAACCCAGACAATAAAGCCCCTAAGCCAGAGCTATCGACAAACTTCACCTGTTCCAGCTGCACAACGATATTAACAGCTCCTTTTTCAATCATATGTAAAATATAATCTTTTAAATCTGCTGAATTATGGGCGTCAATACGCTCGTCCTTAACAAACAGAACATTAAAATCTTTTATTTTTTCTTCAATCAAATTCATTTTTCAATCTTCTTCTGTGATTAAGAACTAGCTTAGAATACTATCGAACTGGAAAAGACTTAGATCCTATAGGATCTGCTAGCATTTGCCCATAGCAACACCCTTTTATTAAGAAGTTCATCCAATAATCCTCGTTTAACTTAATTCAGTTAAATTGCTCCCTGTACTAATAAAGCAAAATAAATTGAAATTATTCCCTAGTTATTTAGTCTACTATTACTCAGAAAGATTCATTTAAATGTTTCATCTTCGGTAGGGAGTGTGAAATGAAAATTTTAATTACTGGTGGCACAGGCTTTATAGGCAAAACGCTATGTCCCTTTTTATTGGCTAAAAACCATCAATTAACAGTACTGAGTCGCCGACCAAAACAAGTCCCTGCTCTGTGCGGTAAGTCTGTTAACGCTATTAGTCACATTGAACATTTAACAGCCTCCGACTCATTTCATGCCATCATAAACCTTGCAGGTGAAGGTATTGCTGATGCCCGCTGGAGCAAAGCCAGAAAACAAAAACTGCTAAATAGTCGAATTAACACCACTAAACAACTTATTGCTTATATTAATAGAGCTGACATTAAGCCCGAGGTATTAATTAGTGGTTCAGCAGTTGGTTACTATGGCAATAGTGGTTCCAAAATACTCAATGAGCAGTCCCTACCCCATGAAGAATTTTCTCATCATTTATGTGCTCTCTGGGAATCCGCTGCAATAAAGGCCGAAAAACTGTCGGTAAGAACGTGCATAGTCAGAACAGGCTTAGTGATAGGAAATGATGGTGGCTTTGTTAAGCGCATGCTATTACCTTTTAAATTAGGTTTAGGTGGCCCAATAGCCGATGGTCAGCAATGGATGTCCTGGATACACCGCAGTGACTATATCGCTATCATAAATAAGTTACTTAATTCAGCCACCTTACAAGGTGTATTTAATGCAACGGCACCCGAGCCCGTCACTAATGCAGAATTTACCAAAACTTTAGCACAGGTATTGAAAAAACCCGCATTTATACCAGCCCCTGCTCTGCTTGTAAAAATATTACTCGGTGAAATGGCCGAATTACTTATAAGTGGTCAACGTGTTTTACCCGCACGGCTTGAAAAAGCAGGATTTGAATTTAAATTCACATCATTAACTCATGCTTTAAATGATACGCTCTATACAAAAATAGAAAGGAATTAAAATGAAAGTTATCATTATTGGTTCAGGTATTGCTGGAATCACATTTGCAGAAAAGTTTCGTGAGCTATCAGCCGAGGCAAAAATTACTTTGCTGACTAAAGAAACCGACGGCTATTACTCCAGGCCCCAGCTATCGAAGGGATTTAGTCAGGATGATATAGAGCAATCCATCATCATCAAACCTTTTAATGAGTTGCTAAATAATAAGATCTGTATTATCAATGGCGTTGAAGTCACCCAGATTAACCGCAGTAAACAATGTATAGATATAAAAGGGGTTGATGAAATAGAAAGCCTGGAGTATGACATCTTAATCCTTGCCATGGGATCAGCAGCATTTATCCCTCCCCCCTTGTTACCCTATCAAGATTACTTTTATCTATTTAATAGCCTAGCCGATTTAAAAAAGCTTCGTAAATTTAGACAGTCCATATTACAACAAAATAAGCGTCCTCATTGGGCAATCATTGGAGGTGGCTTAATTGGTTGCGAAGTAGCATCAGACCTAGCACTGACCAATGACCAGGTCACTATTTTCCATGCGATGGATAGACTAATGGAAAGACAATTAGAGCAAGATGACTCAGAAATCTTACTCAAAGTATTACAAAAATCAGCAGTAAATATCCGCTTAAACCAAGCAATCACAATGCTATCTAAATCTGCTAATAAAGTACAGATTAGTACGAACAGTGCTCAAAGTGAATACGATAGCATTATTCTTGCCTGTGGATTTAAACCTCGAACAGACCTTGCAACACAAGCTGGGCTAATAACAGGACGAGGAATTAAGACCAATCAATTTTTACAAACGAATGACCCAAATATTTTTGCTTTAGGTGATATTGCTCAATTACCCAATGGCAAACTCTATGCTTTTATAAAACCCATTTATCATCAAGCCTTATGGTTAGCCCACTATTTAAGCAAACAGGAAAAACAAGCCTGGGAGCCACCAGCCTTTAGCCCATCGGCCAAAGTTAATCACTTTGAAGCCATACACCCTTATCTGTTTTAATTGATATAGCATCAAACTATGAAAATAAACACTACCAAAACAGAACAAAGCAAAATAAATCTATTCATTATGCAAACAGCCATTGAACAAAGTGCCAGCGCTGTTGTAATAACCAACGCCCAAGGTTCCATTGAATACGTTAATCCAAAATTCATTGAACTGAGCGGCTATTCAGCTGAAGAACTCATCGGTCATAACCCAAAAATACTCCAAGCAGGTAATACATCGGCTCAACAATATAAAGCAATGTGGCAAGCTTTACTGGAAACAGGTGAATGGCAAGGTGAGCTGAAAAACAAAAAGAAAAATGGTGAAATCTATTGGGCTCATGAATGCATTAGCGTAGTAAAAAATGAACGAGGGGAAATCACCAATTTTTTAGCTGTTGAAGAAGATATAACTCAACGTAAGCAAGTAGAAAGTGCATTAATAGAAAGTGAACAACGTTTCACTCAAATGGCTGAAATGACTGGAGAATGGCTATGGGAACAAGATGCCAAGGGCTATTATATATACAGCAGTAGCGCTGTTAATACTATTCTGGGGATCAGCCCAGAAATGATCCTGGGTAAGCATTATAGTGAACTTTTAACGGTAGAAGATAAGTCCACCTTACAAGTTAATTCCACTCTGAACAAACCCTTTTATGCCTTATGTAATCATTACTTGCATAAAAATGGTCAACGAGTCATAACTGAATCTACAGGATTACCTATCACCAATAATGAAGGGCAGTTAATAAAATGGCGAGGCGTTGACCGTGACATTACCGCAAAGAAACATTATCACGATGCCTTAATAGAAAGTGAAAAACGCACCCGCCTCATTATTGAAAGCGCACTGAATGCTATCGTTATTATGGATGCAGATGGTATTGTTAATGACTGGAATCATCATGCAGAAACAATGTTTGGCTGGTCAAAACAACAGGCTGTCGGTCAACAGCTGGAACAACTCATCATTCCACAACGCCTGCAAAATGCACATAAACAGGGGCTAAATCATTATCTGACTAGCGGTGAAGGCCCTATTCTAAATAAATTAATTGAACAGACTGCTGTTCGAAGAGATGGTAGCGAATTTCCAGTAGAACTCAGTGTTTCGCCTTTAAAAGTAGGGAACAGTTACATTTTCAGTGGCTTTATTCATGATATAAGCGAAAGAAAACAGACTGAACAACAAATTCGCCAGGCTCAAATCAACTTAGCCTATAGACAGAGCGAAATGAATATTGCCCGCCGTATTCAATCATCTTTACTGCCATCGGCAGCAATCAAAACCGATGATTTTGAAATCGAAGGCTTTTGTTTACCTGCTGATCAGGTCGGCGGTGATTATTTCGATTATTTTTTTAGCGACCAGGATAATCTGGATATAGTGATGGCGGATGTATCGGGGCATTCTATAGGCCCGGCCCTGTTCATGGTGGAAACCCGAAGTACCATTCGCACTCAAGCTAATTGGCCAACTAAGCCAGCAGAAACCTTAACCATTTTAAATAATTTTCTTTATCAAGACCTGGATACTGCTGATTATTTTATTACCTTATTCTATTTACAATACAACAGTAAAAACAAACAGTTATCTTTCGCCAATGCGGGCCATCCTCCCCCCTTATTACTAAAGCAAGGCGAATTACAATGTGAACAACTGGATGCTGATGGATTGATTATAGGCGTCCGTAAAAATGTCAGTTTTGAAGAAAAATCCTTTATCATGGATACAGGCGATTTGATTCTACTTTATACCGATGGTTTAACAGAAGCCGAAAATCCTGCAGGTGAATTTTTCGGTATACCAGCCGTTTGTAATATTCTGCTTCAACACGCCCAGCATTCTCCAAAATTCATTATTGAAATAATCATCAAGCAATTAAAACAATTCTGTCAAAGCAACTCATTTAAAGATGACGTGACATTAATGATATTTAAACGAACGTGATTGTGAGGCCTCTACTTAATTTATCACAGCAATATGTTGCTGGTTAATTTATTGATCTTTAAAAAAGTTCAATATCGCCTTCTTCTACAAGCTCTTCCAAAACCCCCTTAGTAATCAGCTCTTCATAAACAAACAGTTTATTTCTACCATTCTCCTTAGCATAATATAAAGCTTGATCTGCACGACCCACAATATCACTCGAAATAGCATGTTGTTCTAAAATCTGTGTTGCGCCGATACTAACTGTTACCTGACCAACTTGAGGGAAATGAAACTCTTCTATAGCTATACGAAATCGCTCAAAAACATCCTTAGCTATCTGTTGATTAGTAACCTCTACAATGGCAATAAACTCTTCTCCACCAAAACGAAACAACAAATCTTTTGTCCGGAATGTTTGTTTCATTACTTGTGATAGCAACAGCAAAACCTCATCACCATAGACATGACCGAAGGTATCATTAACCCGTTTAAAATGATCAATATCTAAAATAGCTAACCAATATTCAGTTACATTACTATGTTCCCTTTTTTCAATGCCTGGATAGAGCTTTACCTCATTAGCACTATTGAGAATATCCTGTATTTTGGAAACATTCTCGTCAAAGGTTTTTCTATTAAGTAAGCCTGTTAGCTTATCCTTTTGATTTTCTTCTAATAAACTATGAAAATTGTTTGAAATGCTCAATAAACTAGCAATGATCATATTTTCTGATTCTGTTAGCTGTTTATATAAATTTAACGATAAATACCCGACAATTCCTTTTAATCCATCTATCGGGTAAACCATGTAAAACAAGCCATCATGCTGAGTTGTATATACGCTATCTGTTGACTCTATCCAATCTTTTGCTTGTTTTATTTCTTGCGGAATATCAATGTTAGCAACTTGGATATCTTTGGATTGAATAATTTTGTCATTATTTTCAGTATGTTCAGTTTCTGGTGAATACTGAAGTAAGCGACAAGACCCTTGAATATTATTGAATTTATAAATGCAAATTTCTTCTGCTTTTAGCATCTCTGCTATTGACTTTAAAAAACTAATTTCAAAAACTTCAATATCTCTAATTGAAGTTAATGAAGCAATTTCATGCAAAATAACACCTGAACTTTCAGCTTTTTTTGTCATAAGTCAATTATCACTTTTAAACTACAGACTCTGATTCTATCACTTTTTATATCAAGTAATTAGCAATTATCTTAAAGAAAGTTAAGTTTAAAACCTATACTGAGTTATGTATTTTAATAATCGATTAACGGGCTAACATGTTAGTTAGGTAGCTAGCTTAATGTACTAAATCATCTGAAACTGAATGACTCACTTACAGCCAAAAGCGGACCGTCAGATTTGTTTTAGCGCCTATACTCATCAGGGTTAATTTGATATTTTTTAAGTTTGTTGTAGACAGCCCGAGTTGAGATTTCCATGCTGGATGCTATTTCTTTAATACTTCCCTGATACTGCTGCAATGATTTTTTCAAAAATGCTTGCTCAACATCTGCTATGGCTTGTTCTTTTTGTTGCTTCCAGTTGTTAGTCTGGAGTTTAGGTTCTGACAGGTCTAACTTTAATTCTGTTAATTCATTACCTTTAGTAAACAATAGGCTGCGTTCTAAAGTATTTTCTAATTCACGAACATTTCCCGGCCAGTGATAAGCACGAATTTTCTGCATCACTTCACGACTGACCGATTCTACTGTTTTGTTATGTTTCTGGCTCATTCTTTGCAGAATTAACTGTACCAACGCAGGTAAATCACCGGGTCTTTCATTAAGTGAGGGTATTGCAATTTCAACCACATTAACCCGGTAATATAAATCCTTACGGAATAATCCTTCATCAACTTTTCGCTGTAGATTGACATTAGTTGCAGAAATAATGCGCAAATCAACTTGTATGGGTTGTTTTCCCCCGACCCTCTCTAATTCACCTTCCTGTATAACTCTTAGTAAACGCGTCTGCGCTGCTGGTGACAAGGAATCCACTTCATCTAAAAACAGGGTGCCACCTTCTGCTCTTTCAAAAAAGCCTTGATGGACTTCAATTGCCCCCGTAAATGCCCCTTTTTCATGCCCAAACAATGCACTTTCTAGTAAACTTTCTGGGATGGCACCGCAATTAATAGGCACGAAAGGTTTATTACAGCGCTCACTCATTGCATGTATCGCTCGCGCAACCAGTTCTTTACCTACCCCTGTTTGCCCATAAACAAGTATGGTCGCTGAGGTAGGTGCAACAACTTCAATTGATTGCAGTACCTTTTTCATTTCTTCGGAATGAGCAATAATAATCGGGGGTTGATGTTTTTTTACCGGTTTTTTACTTTGTTTACGCCAGATTGTAAGCATGCTTTCTTCTATTCTGGAATGAAGCGCATCAAAATCTTTCTGCTCTGCATGACTATTCCAAATATCTCGATACTCTATTCCTTTCCTGTTTTTTGCGGTTTCAGGATTAAGGTGAATATAAACTTCACAACAGCCATCATGTTTTGCAATGCTTTTAGCAATTTCAACTTTGGCATAACCGAAGTTACGCGCAGCAATACCCCCAAAGACACTGGATGTCATGCCGCATAACTCTGGAAAATTGACAACTTTCTCACCAAAGGGGCAGCTACTGTTACAGACAGAAATACAATCGTGATTACTGGAAGATAATGAAAAATTTCCGCCTATATTATTTTTAAGCCCTAGAATCAATTCGATATAGCTTTCTATACCTAATTTTTCTTGTTTATTTTTTTTATCGGATCGATAAAGCTCTTCAAAAAAACAACCTGCTGTTTTGGCAATTTGCTCAATTAATTGTTGGCATTGCTCTTGCCCCAATTGTTCACTGGCGTGCATCAGTTCCAGTACAAAGGTTTGCAAAAAAAGTTCAGGGGTTAAATCGGAAAGAGAAGAATTGGTCATAACAATGTGTGAAATAATTTTTCACTGATTGAAGCACAAATTCAAACAACAAGTAAAGAAAAAATATAAGACATTGATTAAATAACTATTTGTTATTAAAAAAAACGGCATGGAACATGCACTTGGTTAACTCAGAGTATGAATATGATCGGTGGATTGTGAACACTAGTTTCCGATAAACCTTTTTTATTCATTCTCTTAAAATAAAAAACAATGCCAATAAAAAATGCGATATTAATATGAGCGATGAAAAACCAAATTTAGATCCACACCCGCTAAGTGAATACGTAGCTTGGGCGGGAAACCGTAACCGTGAGCCTCTTCTAGGGGTTTTAAAGCAACAATTACCCAAAGATCCTGGGCGAGTATTGGAAATGGCCAGTGGCAGCGGTATGCATGTCAACTTTTTTGCCCCACACTTTGATCATTTACATTTTCATCCTTCAGATAAAGATACAGAAGTTTTTGATAATATCAAAAACCTAAGTAGTGAACATGGGAATGACAATATTGCTGACCCTGTACACCTTGATTTAACCGATCCTAAAACCTGGTTTAATGCGGGTACACCCGCTTCATTTTCAACTATTTTCTGCATTAATATTTTTCAGGTTGCCCCTATTTCGATAGCAGATGGCATGATGCAATGTGCTGAACATTTATTGACCGATGATGGCTTTTTATTAATCTATGGCCCCTTTCAAATGGAAGGTAGTTTCACAACAAAATCAAATGAAGCATTTCACAACACCTTAAGTTCAGCGGGTGTTTCTGAATGGGGATTAAAAGATGTTGCCGATTTAAGAGCAGCAGCTGAAAAACATGGACTAGAATTAAAAGAACAAATCGATATGCCTGCTAATAATTTTTCACTGATTTTTGGCAAAAAATAACACACATAACAATAATTACACACTAAATGAGGACAATTATGTCAAAAGTACTTAATGAAGTTTTACTAGCTAATCGCGAATACAGCAATGACTTTGATAAAGGTGATTTACCTATGCCTCCAGGTCGCCAATTTGCAATTCTTACGTGTATGGATGCCAGGCTTGATCCAGCAAAGTATGCAGGGCTTGCTGAAGGTGACGCCCATGTTATTCGCAATGCAGGGGGGCGTGCCAGCGACGATGCTATTCGTTCATTAGTGATTTCTTACAAACTACTGGGTACCCGTGAGTGGTTTGTTATTCATCACACCGATTGTGGTATGGAAACATTTAATAACGAGATCATGAGTAATCTTTTAAACATCAGCTTAAAAACTGCATCTGTAGATGCCAGTGGTTGGCATGACTGTTGTGATGGTCCAAGTTCTGCAGAGGGCAAATATATCAATTGGTTAACCATTAAAGACCAGGCCGAAAGTGTGACTGAAGATGTTATCAGAATTAAATCCAGTCCTTTAGTCCCTGCTGACATTCCCGTCTATGGTTATATTTATGACGTTAAATCAGGTAGCTTAATTGAAGTGCCTGCAGCAACAGAGGCAGGTAAGTAAAAAATGGAGTCATCATGTTCAGCTGTTATCATCGGTGTTGGGCCAGAACGTGGTCTGGGCGCTACACTCGCAAAACGTTTTTCCACCGAAGGCTTACACGTCTTTATCGCAGGTCGTAGTGAAGACAAACTGCATCGAGTGGCTGCTAGCATTATTCAAAGCGGTGGCAAGGTGACCTGTGTGGTTGCTGATGCTACACAAGAACATGATATGAGTCATTTGTTTGAAGTTATTCAGCTTAACACGGCTGCATTGCAAATTGCTGTCTACAATGTAGACAGCAATATTCCTGCGCCTATTTTAGCGACCGAGACAGAAACCTTTACCCAGTTATGGCAACAAAATTGTCTGGGAGCATTTTTGTTTGCTAAAGAGGCTGTAGCGTGTATGAAGCCCAACCATCAGGGGACTTTGTTCTTTACTGGTGCCACAGCTTCTTTGCGTGCAAAACCGCCATTTACTGCTTTTGCATCTGCCAAAGCAGCATTAAGAGCACTGGCTCAAGGGCTGGCCAGGGAATTCTCAGCAGAAGGTATACATGTTGTACATACCATTATCGATGGTGTGATCAATGGTGATCGTGCAGAGCAACAGTTTCCAGACTATTACCAGTCAAAAGGCGAGGAAGGCTTGTTAAAACTTGAAGCGATTGCAGACACTTACTGGTCAATTCATTGCCAACACCCTAGCGCCTGGACTCATGAATTAGACCTTAGACCTTTTAAAGAACCTTTCTAGGAAATCAAGATGACTGAACAAATTAGCTGGAAATTGCAAGGTAGTTATTTTGAAACCTGTAATTGTGAAACCGCTTGTCCTTGTGTGTGGTTGCAATCCCCCACTGAAGGCGACTGTAAATTATTAGTTGCCTGGCATATAGACAGTGGCTTCTTTCAAGAACTAGCGTTGGATAACCTTAATGTTGCGCTGGCTTGTTATGCACCTGGAGATATGCAAGAAGGTAACTGGCAGGCTGCTTTATATATTGATGAACGTGCAGAGGATGTTCAGGTTGATGCTATTACTCAAATTTTCAGCGGTCAACAAGGAGGACACCTCGCAATTTTAATGAGTTTTGTCAGTGAAGTTTTGGGTATTCAAAAAGTTAAAATTGATTATAAGGAAGATGGCAATAAACGCTTCATGTCAATTCCCGGTATTGCCCAGGCAGAAATAGAAAGTATTCAGGGAATTACTGGCGACGAATCGAGTATTAGCAACCCACCTTTATGTGTTGTCAGCAGTCATCCATCGACAGTTGCAAAATCCAAGCATTATTCCTATCAGGATTATGATAAAAACTGGCAATTTAGTGACCGTAATGGCTATTATTCAGCATTTACTTACCAACCCTAAAAACTGTGCCTAAAATTCTTATTCTGCTGATTATCATCACCCTGTCTGCATGGGGTTATATGATTTATCAGCATTGGCAAATGACCACCTTGCCGATGTCTGAAATGTGGATGCCACCCAATTCCACAGAGCAATGGCAAGTCAGTGACTTTATGATTGTCTATGTTATGTGGGCAGTGATGATGGCCGCCATGATGCTACCCTCAGCACTGGCGATGATCAAAGCCTATAGTAAAGCATGTCAGCAACGTTATGGTAGTGACACACCTTACACTTACCTTTTTAGTTTGGCTTATCTGTTAGTCTGGTTTAGCTTCAGTATTGCGTTAACGCTATTGCAATGGCAATTGCATGGTTTAAATTGGCTTTCTGCCATGATGGAGAATAGCAACACACTATTAGCAGCTGGCATCTTTATTGTTGCAGGTATTTATCAGTTCACCGCACTAAAAAATGCTTGCTTAAGACACTGTCGATTACCCATTAGTTTTTTGTTAAATTCCTGGAAAAATGGCAAGTCAGGCGCATTTAACATGGGCCTTATCTATGGCAACACCTGCCTGGGGTGTTGCTGGGCACAAATGATGCTAATGTTTGCTGTGGGCGTTATGAACTTAACAGCGATGATTTTAATCACCGTGTTTATTCTGTTAGAAAAAAGCCTGCCTGATAATAAAGACTATATAAGTAAGGCTGCGGGTGTTTTATTTTGTTTTTGGGGTGCGAGATTACTTTTCCTGTAAATAGCACATTATTTATCAGACTCAACCTATTAATCATAATTGTCATGGCATGATTGTAGAGCGGACTTCAGTCCGCTCTACAGTATCGATTAGAATCAATAAAGGATCTCTTTTTAAATATCCTTATACCCGCTTGTTAAGCAGGAGTTATCACAATGAATACAAACAACTACTACAGCGAAGAAGTACATGGTGCTTATCATACTTTTGATTTGGGGGATTTTGTATTAGAACAGGGAGGCACCATTCGCGGTTGTAAACTGGCCTATACAACATTAGGAGAGCTTAATGCCGCTAAAGATAATGTCATTCTAGTGCCAACCTGGTATTCAGGATCGCATCAAATCATAGAACAGGTTTATATTGGCAAAGGTCGCGCGCTAGATCCTGAAAAATATTTCATTGTCATTATTAACCAATTAGGGAATGGTTTATCAAGTTCACCTCACGAGGCATCATTTCCTCAACAGGGGACGAATTTCCCTGAGATTCAAATCAGTGATGATGTCAGAGCGCAATATCAATTACTGACCGAAGAATTTTCAATCGATCAACTTGCCTTGGTTGTGGGTGGGTCAATGGGGGCTCAGCAAACTTATGAATGGGCTATACGTTATCCCGACATGGTAAAACGTGCAGCGCCAATCGCTGGAACAGCCAAAGTGACACCGCATAATTTTCTTTTCACCCAGCTAATGATTGACAGCATCACCTCTGACCCAGCCTGGAACAAGGGTTGGTATACCCACTCAACTGATGTCCACCTTGGACTTAGCCGTCTTGCCAAACTCTTTGCCATGATGGGGTGGAGTCATCAGTTCTTTAAACAAGAACGCTGGTTAGCTTTAGGCTTTTCATCAATGGCTGACTTTATTACCGGTTTTATGGTTGGCTATTTTGGCCTGATGGATCCTAATAATCTGTTAGCTATGGCCAAAAAATGGCAGCGAGGAGATGTTAGTCATGGACGAGATGGAGATCTTTCTGAAGTATTAGCTCAGATTAAAGCAAAAATCTATGTTTTAGCCATTGAAGGCGACTTGATGTTTCCTCCGAGTGATTGTGAAGCTGAACATAATTGTATTCCAGGCAGTGAATATCGAGTTATTCGAACGACTGATGGTCACTTTGCTTTATTTGGGACTGATTCAAACTATCTTGATCAAGTTGATAAATATCTAAAAGAACTGCTTTCAACATAAGGGAGCGGGAAAGAAATAATTGTCCGGTATTTGGGCAGTATTGGTGTTTTATCTACAAACGTTGGAAGCACTTCGGGCTAAAATTGATGCATCTAAATCCGGGCCATGGTATCTGATAGGTACGGAATCGGAATCGGAAATGAACCTGTCTCAGAAGAAACAGGGTATATTGAAATTTAAAAATAGTATTGTATGGCAAAAAGCATACAAAGAACTAAAAACTGTTATTTCTGCACGAGAGCACTCTAGTGACTAATCGGTTTTTTACTTTTATATACTTCATCGACGACTCTTTTAAACCAATGTGGTCGAAAAATGGCCGCAAACAGGCAAAGCAAAGTGGTCGTTGGAAATGGTAAAAAGCTGGCTACACTCATTAATAAGAGAAATAAAATAGTAAAAATACGTGTTTTCATTAAGTTTATTGTGTTTTGTAATTTGCATTGTAGATATTGCGCGCTAGCATACATACAAATTAGACTAACAACAAGTAAATACTGAAGCGAGTACAAGCTAAAATGAAAGGTGTTGCAATGAGACCAATCGAGCCTGCCCCCTAATACCGCTACCAGTCGATAAATTTATAGATAGATCATAACCTTACAGCGCCCAAGCTACTGACAATATAAGTTAGGTACTAATAAATACACCATGAAGAAAAAAGTAAATAAAAAAACAGATGTAGATTCAGAGCAATCAATCATTCGAGTATAGAGCTTTTAGGGTTAAGTGTTTTTAATTAAATTAATCTATCCTGTAAAGAGGTTTTATATTTCATATGACTCATTAATTGGCAAAAAAGATCACAAATAGTGTTAGTATTAAGATGTTTAATTTAAATACCCTACTCTCCTCTTAAATTCAAAATTTATGACAATTAATAACTTGTTGGAAAAAGTTGTTTCATGTTCAGTAAATATGCAATTTTTATTACTTGATACTGGTGAGCAACTGTTGCATGCTGGTTCTGAACTGCATGAACTGCTAGGTTACAGTGAAAAGGATTTTATTCAATCCAGCATACATTTACCTGATTTGATTCATGCTGATGATCAAGATATTGCTATCACTCTTTTTTCCCTAAAAACACAAGTTACCCCTAAAATTATAAATTTTCGTTGTAGACAGGCCAGTGGCAAAATCATTTGCTTACAAGGAGTCTACCAAAAGCACTTTGATAAAAACACGGGGCTAAAGTTAGTTCTTCAACTGACTGATGCAAAGACTTTAAACGCTTACCTGGACGAGCCTATTCTTTTAAGTAACTTCACAACGATGATGAAAAATAGTGAAGATTATATTTACTTTAAAGACCGGAACCATGTTTTTACAGGGGCAAGTCAAACGCTAGTTAATCTCACTGAACCTTCAGAACATTGGAAAGATTTAATCGGTAAAACAGATTACGATGTTTTTCCTGAAGAATATGCCGATGCCTATTACCGACTTGAAAAACAGGTTTTTTCTGGCTTAGCTGTCGCAAATGAAATACAAAAAACACTTGATAACCAAGGTAATACTGGTTGGGTCGATAACCGTAAGTATCCAATATTCGATAACCAGGGGGAAATCATTGGCTTGTTCGGTATTGCTCGCGACATCACTGAAACCATCATAAATCAACAGAAAGTTGAGCAATTGCTTAGAGAACAAAAAGTAATATTAGAGAATCAATTAGTTGGAGTGATAACAGTAAGAGATCGTAATATTGTTTGGGCTAACCCCGCTTTTGTTAATTTATTTGGTTACAGCCAACAAGAATTAATAGGCATGCCCACCCGAAAACTTTATGTCAGTGATGAGAGTTATCAATGTATAGGTGCTGCTTATGCCAATATTGGTAATCAGGAGGTTATACACAATGAATTCGAATTTTTATGTAAAGATGGTCGGCGAGTGTGGGTAAATATAAGCGGTAAGCTCATCAATAAGCAAGAAGGTCTTTCACTCTGGAGCCTTGTTGAGGTGACCGAGTTGAAGCGTTCAGAATTGGCTTTACAAGATTCTGACATCCGTTTCCGGACGCTCTTTGAATCGCACGGTGATGCGGTTATGTTGTTAGATGATAAAGGGCTATTCAATTGTAACAAAGCAACCTTAGAAATTTTCGGTTGTTCCACTGTCGAAGAACTATGCTCTAAATCACCCGTTCAACTGTCTCCACCAATACAGCCATGTGGAACAAACTCCGTTGAACTCGCTAACAAAAGGATTGCAACTGCTGAAAAACAAGGTAGTTTAAGTTTTGAATGGATGCACAAGCGGATAGATAATGATCAGGTATTTCCAGCGGAAGTACTATTAACGACGATGACCTTAGATAACAGACTCGTGATTCAAGGTGTTGTTAGAGATATCACTAAACGGAAACAGGCTGAAAAAGAACACGATGAAGCGTTAAACCTTTTGCAGAAAATTTCTAACAACCTACCTGGAATGGTTTATCAATTTTGCTTGAATGCTGATGGAAGCTCTTTCTTTCCTTACGTTAGCCCCACTATTTGGAATTTGTTTCATGTAACGCCAGAACAAGCTAAAGAGGACGCTTCTGGTGTTTTTGACAGAATTCATCCAGATGATCTTGAGCATATAATGAATTCCATTAATATATCAAAAGAGAACTTCTCTCAATGGCATGAAGAATTCCGTGTACAACTTCCTGATGGCACCGTCAATTGGTTTCTAGCGACATCATTGCCAGAGCATGGAGATAAAGGCGCGGTGATATGGCATGGTTTTGTTTCCGATATTACTGAGCGTAAAAAAATGGAAGAGCAGATTCATCAATTAGCTTTTTATGATGAGCTGACAAATCTAGCCAATCGTCGCTTGCTCAATGATCGTTTAAATTTATCTCTGGCTTCCAGCAAACGGAGTGGTCGTTATGGCGCTGCCTTTGTTCTTGACCTGGATAACTTTAAACCCCTTAATGATGCCCATGGTCATCTGGTTGGTGACTTACTATTGATTGAAGTAGCGAAAAGGCTTACAGAATGTGTCAGGGAAGTAGATACCGTAGCTCGCTTTGGAGGTGATGAATTTGTCGTTCTGCTAAATGGCCTAGATACTAATAAAACACAGGCTCAACAAGAAGCTGAAGTTATTGCAAAAAAAGTTCTCTTCTCTTTGGCCCAACCCTATTTTTTAACCATCAGTAAAAAAGCTGATGTTATAGTTGAGCATCATTGCTCTGCCAGCATAGGTGTTGTAATATTTACCAATCACTTAGGAAGCAAGGAAGATATTTTAAGTTGGGCTGATACTGCAATGTATCAAGCTAAAGATGCGGGTCGTAATCAAATTTGTTTTTATCAATAAGTGCCATAAGATCTAGTAAATACAGCCTAAGCAGTCAAAGTCAAATCGTGCCGAGGGCGGACGCTCCTAAAAAGAGAAGCGTTACACTGTTACTATAAAATCAAATATTTCACTTGTGGTAAATAACATGATTGCTCTGATTAAAAGAACACTAGAAAATATATCTACTCACTCTGAACACAGTTAGAAAGTAAACATGCATTTAACATTAAGCTGAAGCCTTTATAATTTTTCTAGCAAACGTCCATTAATAATTTCATAGCATTTATCTACCAACCGAAGTCCAGCTTGCCGATGTGTCACCATAATTAGGGTTTTATCCTTTGCCATTTTCTGCAATGCATTTAACACCTCATTTTCTGTATCTCTATCTAAACCTTCTGTGGGTTCATCCAATAACAAGATAGGCGCATTTTTTAAATACACCCTGGCTAAAGCAATTCGTCGCGCTTCACCCCCCGACACTTTGGCACCCTGCTCGCCTACCCAGGTATTTATACCTTGCGGTAATTGCGAAATAAATTTGTCCAGCCCCGCCATAGTTATCGCCTGCTTTATTTCAACGGTGTTTGCAGTCGGTTTAGCGATTAATAAATTTTGTTTAATAGTCGCGTCAAACAATTCTGTTCTTTGTGATAAAACCGCAAACTGTTGCAATAAATGATCAGATAACAAATCATTGTAATCAATACCCGCAATTTTAATATTGCCCTTCTGAGCTTGATTGAATCGCATGATTAACTGCAATAATGTACTTTTACCCGCTCCGCTATCGCCTACAATAGCCACTTTGCTGCCAAAGGGGATATTCAAATCAATCATATTTAAAACCCAATCTGTTTGATCTGAATAACGAAAACAAAGTTTACTGATTGATATATCTCCACTATTTTCAATTCTCTGAGCTTGTTGTGGCTCAGTGATAGCAGCGGTTAAATTAGTGATGCTTCGGATTCGTTTTGCTGCAGTCTGAGTCTTTGCCAACATTTGCATAGAGGCCGCTAATGGCATCACTAATTCAAATACAGCTAATACACAAAAAACCAGCATTACCAATTCTGCCCCAGAAAGACGATCCTGTTGAAATAGCGATACTGCAATAAGCAGCGTTATTAGTATCGCCAATTGCGAGATAAACAAAGTAATAGCCGTGGACAAGGCAGATAACTGATTATTGTTTCTTTGCGTGCTTAACAATTTTTCGGATGTAGCAAGCAATTGCTTTTTAAAGCGTGTGTAGGCATTAAAGGTATTAAGCTCGGCAATACTTTGAAGCATTTCAATTTGCTGTACTTTGAACTGTGCCGTTTGTTCAGTAATTTTTTTTGCCCCCGTTGAGCCTAATTGATTAAACAGCCAGGGGATTAAAACAGCGGTAATTAACAACATGATAAAAACAAGGAGACTTATTTGAACAGAATAACAGGCAATAAAAAATACCACTGCGCCACCGCCTAATAAGGCAACCAGCACTGGCGAAATCAATCTCAAATATAAAGCATCCAAGGCATCAATATCTTGAGTCAGGCTATGCATTAGATCAGCACTCTGCTTCATGGCCAGGCGCCCAGGAACCAGAGGGATAAGTTTTGCAAAAAACCAGCTACGGATTTCAGCTAATACCCTAAACGTAGCTTCATGCGTCACCACTCGCTCACCGTAGCGACCTAAAGTGCGAATAATTGCCAGAGCACGAATCTCTGCAGCGGGCTGCATAAAATTGAAGGCAACAGCTACACCATCAGGCGCCAACAATCCTGCAATAGCAGAGGCGGTTATAAACCAGCCAGACAGCGTTAACAAAGTGATGGATGCCATCGAGGTTAAAAAAGCGATAAATATCCCCGATAGCAGCCAAAGCTTATAGGGTTTGAATAACTTTATAAAAAACCATAAATCCTTCATGTTAACCGAATCACCCTATCCATACTTTTGATAACATCTTTATCATGAGTTGCAATCAACAAAGTTTTATCCTTAAACAATGTTTCAATCACCTTAATTAATTTTGTCTTGCTCAGTTGATCTAAATGCGCAGTCGGTTCATCAAGTAACACAATGGGCGAATCTTTAACAAAAGCTCTCGCCAAAGCAATACGTTGAACCTGGCCTCCCGACAAACCATAACCTTTTTCCCCGACCTGCGTTAACAAGCCTTTTTCAAGGTATTGACTATATTCTGTGACCCCTGTGCTGTTAGCAGCAGCATTTATTTGTTGATCTGTTAATTCAGGATTAAACAGGCTGATATTATCTTTTATACTGGCATAAAAAATATGTGACTGCTGCCCTGCCCAGGCAATGTTGTCTACCGTATTGCCCATCGCAACAGGCTCACCATTGATTAAAACCTCCCCCTTTGTTGCCTGTTCAAAACCTAACAACAAATTAAACACGGTCGTCTTACCGACGCCTGATTCACCGACAAGAGCAACCTTCTCTCCTGGTTTAATTTGTAGACTGAGTGATTTAATCACTTGTTTATTTTGATAAGACATGGCGACATCAATCATTTCAATGGCGAATACTGCTGGCTTATCAGCTTTAATATAGATTTTGTCTGACGGTTTAGTATCCGTGTGCTGTAAGACCTTTAAAATATTATCTGCTGCCGCAACGGCCGCTGCTTTATCGTGATAATAAACAGCCAGTTGTTTGAGTGGGTTAAAAAACTCTGGCGCTAATAGCAGCACAAACAACGCTTCTTGTAAGCTAATATTAATTGCTGGCCCAAAACGAATTAAACCTAATAGCCCAAGGCCAACATAGACAGCAACCAAGGCAACGGCAACGGCACTAAAAAACTCCAACACCGCCGATGATAAAAAAGCGATGCGCAAAACATCCATGGTTTTTTCACGAAAATCTGTAGAAACTTTGCTAATGTTTGCTAATTCCATATCGGCATGAGCAAATAATTTAAGCGTGGTTAATCCCTGCAAACGATCAAGAAAGTATCCACTCATTCTTGTCATTGCCAAAAATTGACTGCGATTGGCGCTGGCTGCACCCATACCAACCAGCGCCATAAAGACAGGAACTAAAGGCCCCGTTACTAAAAAAATAACGGCGACCACCCAGTTTACGGGCAGCACAACCGCAATCATGATTAAAGGTAAGACTGAGACAATCATTTGCTGCGGTAAATAACGCGAATAATAATTCTCTAATGCTTCGCTGTGTTCAAGTGTTGAGGCCGCTAACTCAGCACTTTGCTTTTGCTTGCTAAAAGCAGGACCCAGTTCTGAAAATTTATTTAATAATTGTTCCCGTACTGAACGCTTAATGTGTTCAGCAACCTTAAAACCCGTTACAGGAAAATAATAACTGCAAAGACTTCTTAAAATAAAACTGATAACAAGGTAAATGAATAAGGTCTTCAACTGATATAGCGGTGTTTGCTCTATAAGCAGCCGGTGAAAAATAGTCGCCAATAAACCTGACTGAACAATAAGTAAAACCCCATGAAGAATACCTATTGCAGCAGTCATATAAAGTTGGTGACTGACACCTTTCTTCTGCTTCTTTAACCAATCAAGACATTCGCGCTCTCTTAGCTGGTTTTGATCGTATGCTTTTTGATTGTCTAGATCTGACATTAATTTAACAAGATTATTGATACTGAATGCAAGCCAATGAAAATCACCAGTGCGTGAATTGATAATATCTTGTCATTTTAGACTAATCTATAGATAGGGTATTACCGTTTTAAAACAAACTATAAATAGTTTGTTCGACATAACAAGTTGCATCAATAAGCTTAGCACAGGGACAACAAGATAATGAATATAGACAAGCCTTCAAAAGATACAGCAGAACTCACTATTGATGCAATAATATCACCTGCTGATCATTTAGCCGTTTTGTCCAAATCAGAGGTTAATAAATTACTTGATACCAGCCAGGGTGGTTTATATCAATTATTCCATAATTGCGCCTTAGCAGTGCTTAATTGTGGAAATACCATGGATGATGGCAAAGAACTTTTAGAACGCTATAACTCTTTCTCCATTAAAGTGATACAAGAACAGCGAGGGATTAAGCTAGAAGTTAAAGGCGCACCCGCCAACGCCTTTGTCGACGGTCAAATGATTAAGGGAATTAGAGAGCATTTATTCTCTGTTTTAAGAGATATTATTTATGTCAGTGATGAAATTGATGATAACCCCAAATTTGATCTAAAATCTCCTGATGGCGTAACAAACGCTGTATTTCATATACTGAGAAATGCCAACATAATTCGCCATCAAACCGAACCTAAATTAGTTGTCTGCTGGGGTGGGCATTCTATATCTGTAGAAGAATACAATTACAGCAAAGAAGTTGGCTACCAGATTGGCTTACGAGATATGAATATTTGTACTGGATGTGGGCCTGGGGCAATGAAGGGGCCGATGAAAGGTGCAACTATTGCTCATGCCAAACAAAGAATTAATGATGGTCACTATATTGGCATTACCGAACCAGGCATTATTGCAGCCGAATCCCCTAACCCTATTGTAAATGATCTGGTCATTTTGCCTGACATAGAAAAACGTCTGGAAGCTTTTGTACGCACGGGACATGGCATCATTGTTTTTCCTGGTGGCGCAGGGACGGCTGAAGAAATCTTATATTTACTGGGCATTTTATTACACCCGGATAATCTCGAAATCCCCTTTCCGCTGATTTTTACTGGCCCAAAATCGGCTGAAGATTATTTCAAACAAATCAATCAATTTATTGGCGACACATTAGGCTTTGAGGCCCAACAACTGTACAAAATTATTATTGATGATTCAGAACGTGTGGCAAGGGAAATGAAGGTAGGGATTCAACAAGTTCGCGATTTTCGAAAAAGCAAAGGCGATGCATTTTATTTCAACTGGTTACTCACCATCAGCCCCGAATTCCAGCAACCCTTTAGTCCAACACATGAAAATATGGCTAATCTTAAACTCAATAAAAATCAGGATTGTCACCAGTTAGCAGCCAACTTACGACAAGTATTCTCAGGCATAGTTGCTGGTAATGTTAAAGATGAAGGGATACGAGCTATTGAGCAACATGGTCATTTTAAGATTTCTGGTGATCAAGAAGTTATGGAACCTGTAGACCATTTATTGCAATCTTTTGTAAAACAACAACGTATGAAGCTAGCAGGTAAAAGTTATATCCCATGCTATAAAATTGTAAAATAACTGCATCCTTAGGAATGGCATGAAATAAAATAGATAACTTTGGGGCGCAGTCTTTTAGGCTGCTTTTAAAATGCAGGATAAAGAGACTATGAAAGTATTCTCTTTTTGACCTCCCCCTTTGGAAAAGGGGGTAGAGCAATGCAGGAGCAACGTAGCGGTGTGCCGAGGGGGGGAACTCTTTTTGCCTTACCTTAACGACATCGAGCTCTCTATCTAACCTTAAAACAACTAGGTGAAAAGCCGACTTAATATAGAAATTTGTCACGACTGCACGACAGCTTGGGTTACTCAATCTATGTTAGTAACAAAAATAGTATCTTCTTTTGTTTCAAAGCATTACCCCTCATTTCTCTTCCCCTTCCCTATCAATATATAAATATCTTAAGTTCAGGCTAATAATATGTTGGTTAAACAAGACACATACTAGCAGTTCAAGTATTTTTTTAGGGAGCTTAAATATAAAGCGCCACCCTGTAGACCACCGTATATAGGTATTAACGAATCCTGTAGGGCGGACTTCAGTCCGCCAATTTCAAGCCACAAATTATTTATTTATGCTCTAGCTGACGAGGCTTAGCGCTACAAAACATCTCCGTAAACACAATATTTCAGGTGACTATCGACGCTTTAGCCTAAACCTGACTCAATACATTGGCGTGGTATTTGCTTTCAACAAAACGTTCTCAGTATCATGGCTAAATTAACAAGATAAACCTACATGTAGGTTTATCGGCTTTATGTAGAAATGCTCACAGTTTTTCCATATCAACCTATCTATGATTAATAAAAAATTTCAATTGAAAGGAATATCCCTATGAATAAAACAACACTTATTATTTCTATAACAAGTCTAATTTTACTCAGCTTATTATTATTGCAAACGCCCAATGAAGAAGCTGATATATCCAGACAAATCGTTGCAGGAAAAACAGAAAATACTAACTCGCTAGTAAAACCATCCTCTCCTTTAGTTCAGACTCAACGATCTATGATTAAAGATGAAGCTAACGAAGCAACACTAAAACAACTTTGGAAAACTGCAAATAACAGTCCAGAACTAACACAAGATCTTCCTGCTGAAATTCTCGTCGCACATATACAGGCAGAACCAGATGCTTTTGATAATCTGGATGTAGGCCAGAAAGTTGATCTATATATACCTCAGGAAAGCCAGGCATATACAGGCATAGTTAAAGAGAATTTCAAGCAATTTAATGGTCAAGTAAACGTGTCATCTGGCTCTATAGAAAATGGTGACCAGTTTTCTTCTTTTACTGTCACCAAAGGCCTTGAAACAACCATCGTTATGGTCGCAACAAATCAAGGTATTTATCAAGTAGAAATAAATAACAAAACCGGGGCTGGAACAGTTATTGACGACCAGTCCTTAAATTATTTTCGTAAACATGATGACACCCAGGCTACCCCCCCTGAAGGTATCTCTTAAGCAAACTGTCCAAGCAAACAAGGAACGAATATGAACAAAAATAAACCAGCCATTGCTGCAATAATTTTTTTTATTGCCAGCATCATAAGCAGTGCCAGTCAGGCTGCAATACATAATATAGACTTACTAATATTACACCCTCCCAAAAGCGTACTGAATATCGATATACTGACGCGAGTCGCTAGTATGGAAAGCTATGCTAATAAAGCCCTGGAAAATAGCCAGGCTACAATACGCTTTCGTGTCGTAAAAGTTGCTGAAATTAACATCCCCAACCCCAAGACTGATGGTGCAACCTTAAGTGCTTTACGCAAAAATCAACAAGCTAATGCTTTAAGGATTAAATATGGTGCTGACCTGGTTACCATGATCACACCTACAGGACCCTATTGTGGCGTCGGTTATGTTGTTAGAGGAGATAATAGTAATACTATTTATCCATACTATAAAAATTATGGCTTTAATATTGTCGCTGACCGTTGTATTTCATCCTTTGCTCATGAATTAGGTCATAACCTTGGATTAGGCCATTCATATAAACAAGGCAGTCAAGGTGGTTTATTTAGCTGGGGGCGAGGCCATGGCGTAGCTAATAACTTTGTTACCACGATGGCTTATACAGGTGCATATAATGCAAGACGATTACAGTTCTTCTCTAATCCAGATATCGTAAAATGTAACGGTCTGAAATGTGGCGCTGCCATATCACAAAGCAATGGAGCACATGCAGTTAAAGCAGTTGCAGCTTCTGGCCCTCAGATTTCAGCCTGGTTTAATAGTACTGATCCGGTTATAAACAACAATCAGGCACCCAATGCTAATGAAGATTTTGCCGTCACCAGAAAAGATGACAGCGTTATTATCGATGTACTGAAAAATGATCTGGATCCAGACCAGGATGATACCATTAGCCTGACATCAGTTGGAGCCGCCAAACATGGTAAAACTTCAATAACTATTGAAGATGAAATTCAGTACATCCCTGCACCAGGGTTCGTTGGACAAGATAACTTTGAGTATTTCATCAATGATGGTCATGACCATCCTGTTAGCACTGTAGTTACCGTTAACGTAGGCTGGGGAGTTAATTACCAGTATTATCAAGGCGCCTGGAGTCAGCTACCCGACTTTAGCCTTCAATCGCCTACAGCAGAAGGTATTGCTCATAATTTCACTTTGGAACCAAGACTACAAAATACTAATTTTGGCTTTCGCTATTTAGCTCAATTAAAAGTACCTGCAAGCGGTGATTATCAGTTCTTTTTAACCTCAGATGACGGGAGTCGCTTAAGCATTAATGGCAACCCTATAATCAATAATGACGGATTGCATGGAGCAATTACAAAAACAACGACTATCAACCTTACTACTGGTATGCACTCTATTGACGTTGATTTTTTCCAACGCACAGGAGGACAACGTTTGACTGTAGAATGGCAAGGCCCTGGAATTCGTCGTCAGCCTATAAGCTATCGTTATTTGCATCTTGCTGAACCTGAAAATAGTTTCCCAGTTGCTACAGATGACAAAACAAGTACAGCTCAAGATACTGAAATAACGATTGATGTATTAAAGAATGATACGGATAGTGATGGACATAAGCTAAATATTGTATCGCACAGCGATGCACAAAATGGCATAGTTTCTTTGAAAAACAACGAGTTGAGATATTCACCTAATCCAGGCTTTACAGGTAGAGATAGTTTTAGCTATCAAATAAACGATGATCATGGCGGTAAAGATACCGGAACCGTTACCATTCATGTTGGTCAAGGTGTCGCTTATGAGTATTATGAAGGCATTTGGAACCGTTTACCCGACTTTAATCTGCTAACGCCCGTAGCTACTGGCATACAAGATAGCTTTACCTTACAAAACAGAAACCGTAATAATTATTTCGCATTTAGATTTCAAGCTGGACTTAATGTTCCACAAGATGGAAGTTACAGCTTTTATTTAATGTCTGATGATGGCAGTAAACTGTTTATTGATGGGAAATTAATTGTAAATAACGACGGTCTTCATGGCTATAGCTGGAGAGGTAGAAGAATTCAATTAACAGCGGGTGTGCACGACATTGAAGTTCAATACTTTGAAAAAACAGGCAGAGAACGCTTAAACCTATACTGGCGTGGACCAAATTTGGGATTCCAAAAAATTTCAAAGCAATACTTGCAATCACCAGGCCTATAACTTTCTTTTCACCCTAGCAAATAAACCCGGTACCTAATCGGGTTTATTTATGATTTTAAAATTTCCCCGTTCTACACTCATCTTTTAATTGTATCCAGCTTTACATTAAGGCTTTAGCCTTGCCTGGCGAGGACATGCGAGGCTAAAGCCTCACTTCCATATTTACTAACATCTCTTAATTTAACGATATTGTACTCTGACCTATCCACGACTGTATCATCAGATACAAGTCTATCCAGGGCGACTGAAAGTCGTGATACAGGACAAATAACCCTGTTGCCTAGGTTCGCTCTTACTTTGTAAATTAACTACTTGATACAACTACATGTACAAAATAGCTAAATCATCCTACTAGTCTCATAATGACTATGAGATATAAATCTGTTCCTCTGAAAGACAAAGGTTTTAACCTCATAAATGGAAAATAAAAAATATGACTATGAACGACAATTAGGCTGATCATTTTCTAAAATTTTTTGCATTCTGTTTTCAAGACTATTGACAGCCAATAAGACTACATGGAAGTATTTTCGTTGTGTCTTGAGAGAGAGTTTAGAATAAGTTACATTTTATCCACATAAAAACCTATTAACTAGGTAAAATAGTTGTTTTTTTATTTCTACAACTAAACAAACATGCGTACAACTCAATTCCCTCTTAGCACTGTCAAAGAAGTGCCGGCAGATGCTGAAATTGCCAGTCATCAATTAATGATTCGAGCAGGTTTAATTCGTAAGTTAGCTTCTGGTTTATATACTTGGCTGCCGTTAGGATTAAGAGTTCTGCGTAAAGTAGAAAAAATTACCCGTGCGGAAATGGAAAAAGCAGGCGCTTTAGAAATATTAATGCCGACATTGCAACCTGCTGAACTCTGGCATGAAACAGGCCGCTGGGAACAATATGGCCCAGAGCTAGCCCGTTTAAAAGACAGACATGATCGTGATTTTTGCTTAGGCCCTACTCATGAAGAAGTGGTCACTGATTTTGCCCGAAATGAATTAAAAAGCTATAAACAGTTACCTGTCACCTATTACCAGATCCAAACAAAAATTCGTGATGAAATTCGCCCACGATTTGGCATTATGCGTTCACGTGAATTTATCATGAAAGATGCTTATTCTTTTCATTTAGATCAGGATTCATTACAACAAACTTACGATATAATGTTTCAGACCTATAGCAACATCTTTGACCAATTTGGCTTAAAGTACCGTGCTGTTATCGCTGATTCAGGCTCTATTGGTGGCGCTGTCTCTCATGAATTTCATGTGTTAGCCGAATCAGGTGAAGATGCAATCGCCTTTTCTACCGACAGTGCTTATGCCGCCAATGTTGAGAAAGCTGAAGCGATTATGCCTGCTGGTACTCGCGCAGAAGCTGCAGAGGAATTTTCTTTAGTTGATACACCCAAGCAACATAGCATTGAATCAGTCGCCCAGTTTTTTAATGTTTCCAGCCAACAGTGTTTAAAAACATTAATCGTCAAAGGTGAAGATGATACTTTAGTTGCCCTGTTGTTACGTGGTGATCATGAGTTAAACGAATTAAAAGCCGAAAAAATAGAGGGTGTACTCTCTCCTCTTGAGTTTGCCAGTGATGAAGAGATTATTGCTAACTGTCACTGTAAACCGGGTTCCATTGGTCCGATAGGACTTACTTTCAAAATCATTGTTGACCGTAGTGCAAGCCTTTTATCTGACTTTATTTGTGGAGCCAATCAAGATGGCAAACATTATAAAGGCACAAACTGGGAACGTGATTTACCTTTGCCTCAAGTTGAAGACCTTCGTCTAATTGTTGAAGGTGATGCCAGCCCAGATGGACAAGGAACGATCACTTTGGCTCGTGGTATTGAAGTCGGTCATATTTTTCAGTTAGGCGATAAATACAGCACTTCAATGAAAGCATCCGTTATCAATGAAGGTGGGAAAAATCAGGTCATGCTAATGGGCTGTTATGGTATAGGTATTTCCAGAATTGTTGCAGCGGCTATCGAACAAAAACATGATGATAAAGGGATTATTTGGCCGACTAATCTAGCCCCTTTTCAGGTTGCTTTATGCCCAATGAATTTGCATAAATCAGAACGCTTAAGAACAGCCGTTGAAGAGATGTATCAGAACCTGCAAGATGCCGGTATTGAAGTAATTCTTGATGATAGAAAAGTACGTGCTGGTTTTATGTTCTCTGATATGGAGTTAATTGGCATTCCACATCGCATTGTAATGGGCGATAGAGGCCTGGATTCTGGAAACGTCGAATATAGAGCAAGAACTGATTCAGAAAGTCAGGATATTGCTTTAACTGACATTGTTGATTTTATTAAATCAAAATTAGCTTAATAAATATTACCCGAGTAGGGTGGGCAGTGCCCACCCTACATTTACCCATTTATTAATAAATGGGCATAAATACTTGCAAAGTAACCTAACGCGATGACGGGTGTCCATTTTAAATGGGTTAAAAAAGTATAACTACCATGTGCCTGCCCCATTAAAGCAACACCTGCTGCTGACCCGATAGACAAAAGACTCCCCCCTACCCCTGCTGTTAACGTCACCAATAACCACTGCGATTGAGACATCTCAGGGTTCATCGTTAACACCGCAAACATCACAGGGATATTATCAACGATGGCCGAAATAATACCGACCAAGATATTTGCCGTCGTAGGCCCAAGCTCACCATAGATAAATTCTGAGGTCATCGTTAAATACCCCATAAACCCTAAGCCACCTACCGATAAAATAACACCGTAAAAGAATAACAATGTATCCCATTCTGAACTGGCTATATGGTTAAATACATCAAAAGGACTGTCATGGTGTTCCTCACCAGGTACATCTTCAAAAATTGATTGTTCATTCCTGTTAGTTTTACCTAAATAAAAACCATATAATTTTAAATAAGCCAAGCCTGTCATCATTCCAATCACGGGTGGCAGATGCAGAAAACTATGAAAACTAATAGCCGTAATAATGGTTAACAAAAACAAGCCGACAACAAATAGGCCGCCGCGCTTGATAAGTACCAGTTCCTCACCAAAAGCTAGCAAAGGTTTTCCTGTATCAATAAAATAATGCATAATCACTGCTGGAATCAGGAAATTTATAACGGCAGGGAAAAATAATTTAAAAAATACGCTAAATTCAATAACCCCACTTTGCCAAACCATCAAAGTAGTAATATCACCAAAAGGACTAAATGCGCCGCCTGCATTAGCTGCCACAACAACATTGATACAACAAAGTGAAATAAAACCAGGGTTACCTGCACCCACGGTCATAATCACTGCACACATAATCAAAGCAGTGGTTAGATTATCAGCGATAGGCGACAGAAAAAAAGCCAGAATTCCAGTAATCCAAAATAATTGACGATAGCTAAATTCATTATTAACCAGCCAGTCACGCAACGCATTAAACACTCCCCTCTCCAACATGGCATTAATATAAGTCATTGCCACCAATAGAAAGAAAAACAACTCCGAATAGTCCAAAAAATTATGTCTTAAAGCAACCGAAGCAGCATCATTAATGCCATGTGATTTATAAACGATGGCAATCATCAACCAGATAATACCTGCAGCCAATAACACTGGTTTGGACTTTTTGAAATGGAGTTTATCTTCAAAGATAACTAGCACATAAGCCACAGCAAATATAAATAATGCTGTAAAGCCTATAAAATGCTGCGTTAAATCAAGATTTTCGAGAGGCATTCCTGATGCATGGGACGACAATGGAAACAAAACAAAAATAATAGTCAGAATATAAGGTAAAGAAAGTCTCATGCGCCTTTTTATGATATAAAAAATGTAACCTCTAATAATAGCAAATAATCAACCTTTTACAATCTACAATTGAGTTTTTATAAACCCTTTACGAAGTATTTCTATCATTTCATCTGCTGGCAAGGGCTTACTAAATAAAAACCCTTGAATTTCATCACATTGTTGAGCCTGTAAAAAATTGAATTGTGCCTCAGTTTCAACCCCTTCAGCAATAACGCACATCCCTAAATCATGCCCTAAACTAATAATAGCACTAGTAATTGAAGTATTATTCTTGTCTTTAGGAATATCCATGGAAAATGAACGATCAATTTTTAATTTACCAATCGGAAAACGTTTTAAATAGCTTAATGACGAATAGCCTGTACCAAAGTCATCTATAGACAATTGCACACCTAATTGCCGAAAATTTCTTAACAAGCTGACATTGTATTCTGAACAATCCATTAACAGGCTTTCAGTCAGTTCTAACTCTAGATAACAGGCTTTCAATCCTGTTGTTTCCAATGCTTCCTCAACTATTTCCAGTAAATTATGCTGTCTAAATTGTACCGCTGATAAATTAACCGCTACGGGTACCGTTATCAAGCCTTGGTCCTGCCAGGCTTTATTTTGTCTACAGGCCTCAGTCAACACCCATTTTCCAATCGGAATAATTAATCCTGTTTCTTCTGCCAGGGTGATAAATTTATCAGGAGGAATCATTCCCATTTCAGGATGCGGCCAACGTAATAAGGCTTCCATCCCAATAACCTTACCCGTATCGACTTCGATTTGTGGCTGATAAAATACCTTTAATTGATCGTTTTCAACTGCTTTACGCAGATTACCCTCAAGCGACAAACGTTCAAGCGCATGCGTACTCATGGAAGCAGAAAAGAATTCAAAATTATCACGACCATTATTTTTAGCGCAATACATTGCGGTATCAGCATTTTTTAACAATAGCTCATAACTTTCCCCATCATCGGGGTAGACGCTGATGCCAATACTAATGGTGACATGTAATTCATACTGACCGATTTTAAAAGCCTCACGTATCGATTCAATAATTTTATTGAGCACAGTAATAACATCACCCACCTCAGAGATATCGGCCATTAATGCAGCAAACTCATCCCCTGCTAAACGGGAAACACTATCAACCTCTCTCATGCATTTACCGATACGATTACCCACTTCTATCAGCATGGTATCGCCAACACTGTGGCCTAAAGAATCATTAATGGTTTTAAAATGATCAAGATCAAAGAACAGAACAGCTAAACGTGTTTTTTCTCTGGCCGAGGTTTTTATTGCCTGATCCAGTCTGTCTATAAACAAGCGTCTATTGGGTAATTGCGTTAACGGATCATAATTGGCCAAAAATTCAATATGCGCTTCCGTTGTTTTGATATCAGAAATATCACTAAATATTGCAATATAATGGGAAATTTCACCCGTATCATTTTTAACCAGACTAATCGAAATCCATTCAGGAAAAACCTCACCATTTTTACGCCGATTCCATATTTCTCCTTGCCAATAGCCATTACGTTGTACGCCATCCCATAACTGCTGATAGAACTCCCTTGTATGGCGACCTGACTGTAAAATATTTGGGTTTTTGCCTAAGACTTCTTTGTCCTCATACCCGGTGATTTGAGTAAAAGCCTGATTAACTGAAATGATATTATTATCATGGTCACTAATAATAATAGCGTCTCGAGATGACTCAAATACCTTTGCTGATAAACGTAACGTTTCTTCAACCTTGCGCTGTTCTCTAATATCCCGCATCACCATCCAGATTTCCATGGGTTCCCCGGTATCTGAATAACGCAATATTAATTGAGCAATAACGGGGATTTTCACCCTATCCTGGCTAACCAACTCTAACTCGAACTCGCTTGAAAAGCCTCTGATTAATAACTCATCATGTACCAGTTCATTAAAATGCTTTACTGATTTATCCGTCATCAATGAATAAATACTTTTATCTTGATCCTGTAGACCTTTTATATTCTGATAACCAATTAATTCCAGAAAAGCCTCGTTACAATCAATTAATGCACCTTCAAGCGCTTTATTAGAATCACCACCCTCAATAATCACATGCTGTGATCTATGGTCCGCATCAGCCACAGTAATTGCAATATGTGATAATTTGAATAAAACCCGATAACGCTCTTCAATTTCCTTTAAAGCTAATTCTGCCCTGAGCACTCTGGCACATTTCAGTAGGGATTGTTCAAGGATAGGTAATTTAACGGGTTTATTAACATATTGATGAACACCTAACTCTATCGCTTGATGAAAATAACGAGGCTCTTCAAAAGCCGTAATGATGATGATGGGGACGCGAGGGTTAATAGCCTGAATTTTTTCAGACATTTTTAAGCCATCCATAATAGGCATTAAAATATCGGTAACCACTATATCTGGTTTGTTTTTTTTGTAGGATTCCAGCCCTTTCTTACCATTTGCCGCCGTATAAACTTTTCGACAACGTCGTTTAAGATAAGTCTTTAATTGATCCCTGACCTCATCCTCATCTTCTACATATAAAATACTCAATGATCTAAGATAGAGGATATCAGCATTATGAGATTGATCAGAACTTGTCATGTTATTCCTCGGTATAATTATCAGCTTGAATCATCTTTTGATAATCCAGATTAGCTGACAGAATAGGTGCAACAATTGAAAACTCAGCGCCTTGTTTTTTATTAAGGACTTCAATTTGTCCATTCAGACTACTTTCTATAATCATTTTTGACATATACAAGCCTATCCCCATGCCACCCTCTTTTGTTGAATAATAGGGCTTAAAAATATGATCAATAACATCTTCTTTTATGCCGACACCACTATCTAGCACCGTTAAATAGACTTTTTCCTGTCGAGTCAGCAAGGCAACTTTAATCACACCCGTACTACTATTAGCAAGAATAGCTTCTTTGGCATTCGTTAACAAATTCAGCACCACCTGAGCATATTCATTAAGAATGCCATAAAGTTTTATTTCCTCGGGCATATTTATCTCAATATGAATACTATGTGCCTTAAAACTGGCTTCCACAAGTGCCACTGCATCTTCAACTGCCTGCCTGACACTAAAGACCTCTCGTACCTTGTTAGGGCTAAAAAAATCTCTAAAATCATTAATGGTATTAGACATTTTATCGATATAATTAAAACCGTTTTCAATTTGCTGATCCAGGTATTCCGAGGTTAATTCATCAAATTGCTTGGCATCCTGTAGGTTCCCCAATAATAAACTTAGCGCATTTAAAGGCTGGCGCCATTGATGAGCAATATTGTTAATCATCTCACCCATGGTCGCCAATTTGGACTGCTGAATCAGTAAGTGATCTTTTTCTCTGTTTTTCAGAGTCATATCCTGAACACGCTGTTCCAGCTCCTCATTGAATTGACCAATTTCGGTTATCAACCGAGCATTTTCTAAAGAAATAGCCATTTGCATACTTAACAATTCAATCAACCTCACCTTATCAGAGGTAAACACAGCGGGGGACAAGCGGTTTTCCAAATATAAAATACCCACTAAATTGTTTTGCCGCATAATGGGTACACACAATAACGAGCGTATCGAAAAAACAGAAACCTCAGGTAAATTTCTAAATTCAGGGGACTCCTGAGCATCTCTTAACACCACTATTTCCTTAGTCCTGCTGACATAATGCACAATACCCTGACAAATATTGTTAACTTCATTTAATGGGAGTGGCGATATATTAGGCAGAACGGTTTGATTAACATGACTTTCACTCATTCGTAGCCAGTCACCTTCCACTTGCTGCAATAAATAGCCATGCTGGGCACTGGAACATTCCAGTACGACTGTCATAATTTTAGATAACAATTGAGCAGGATTAATTTCAGCCGATAAAGCCAAAGAGGATTTAACCAGATAGTCGACATCAAGATCCGGTAAGGTTAATTCTTCTTCAAAAGCAGCTGGCTGCTTAGAAACAGCACCCACGGTATCTTTTAATACCCGTGGATATTTTTCCAGTAATTGAATTTCTTTGCCTTTATAAGCACACTCCTGGTATAAGCTTAAAGCCTGCTTTAAATATTGCTGATGACTACGCCAGTTTTTCTGCAACATCCATTCAGCAAATAATTCATTGATAAAACCATCTAAAAACACATAGCCTTGAGAGCGAGCACACTCAATAGCCTGCAGATAAAGCATGGCTGTTTCTGAGGAATCAGAAAAGCAACGACTCCATTCCGCCTCACACAAAGCCAAATAAGGTTTTAATAATGGACCTAACTCAGCCCAGGTTTTCAATTGATCCAATAATGGCGTTAATCGATCCTTTAATTGCTGTTTAGAAGCGCCTGCCACATCACCATTGCGTAACGCATTTAATACTCTGAAAGCATACCATTGGCGTTTCAACACATTATCTGTCATACCCGTTAAAAAACGCTGAACGGTATCCAGACACTCATTAGCCTGTTTGTAGCGTCCAAAATAATAATGACTAATGGCTAATAATACATAATAGCTGCCTGCAGAAGCCACATGATTACGACTTTCCCATAAAGCCAGTTTTTCCTCCATTGCTATATGACTGGCATTATTCATCGGTGCTATCCAGGCTGCCTGAACAGCCTCAGCTAAACCAACGGAAAAAGATAACTGGTTCTTTTGAGAAAACTGAAGGCACTCAGAAGCCGTTTCTTCAATCACTGAAAAATCACTGCCCTGAACTTGTAGATTCCACATTAATGGCCCATAAGATAAGCCGGCATTATACAAATCGCCACAATTTTTGCCGCATTGTATGCCTTTTCGACAATACTCTACAATGTCTTTAGGGTGGCTGCGTGAGTGCATATTACACCAGACAATGCCATTGATTCCACGTGTTGCGCCAAAAGTATCAGGATAGCGCGCACAAAGGTCATGGGCCAAATCCTGATAGCGAAAAGCCATCTCAAACTGACCCTGTTCCCCAAGATTAAGCCCCATAATAGAGAAAGAATAAATTACTGATTCATCCATCCCCCCCTGTAAACAGTGAATTGTCGATTGTGCTGCCGATAAATACAGCTGAGGAACCAGACCCGACATATATAAATCAGGAATTAACTCACTGTAAAACACCAGTTCAATCTTGCTTTTTCTATCCTCTGTAAAAGGCATATCAAGAATCTGTGTCCAGACATCACCATAATCTTGATGAATAGATTGCATCAGTTTTTGTAACTGTTTTCTTGCTAAACCATCATCTTCCGATATTGCTTTATCAAAATAGGCCAGCCCCTTGTTTGCCGTCTCTATTGCACGAATAAAATCACCAATAGATGATAATGATGTGGTTTGCTCAGCCAATGCTTCAGCCCTATCCAAATCATCAACTGCACGCTGCAATAATTCATTAAGCAAAATTTCTGATTGTTCATAGCGACCAGACATCAATTCGGTTTTTGCTAATTTTTGATGTAACGAATACATCAAGGAATAATGGTCTGTCCAGGCCTGTTCTGATAATAAATCAAGTCCTTGCTGATAATATTCATTTGCCGCCTGTGTTGCCAGCGCATTTAATGCTTTATTTCCTGCAAACAAATTAATCTGAGCTACTTTAAGTTTGTCCTTGTTGCTAATACTTTCAGGGCAACCTAAATTCAAATGCGCAGCGATAGTAAACAGTTTATCCTGCTTTTCCAATCCGCTATCAAGTGGCAAATCGGCCAGCAAATGTCTTCCTACTGTCCAGTGTATCTGCCGACGTTGTTCTGCTTCAATTAACCTAAGTACCGCCTCCTGTACCCTATCATGGACAAACTGAAATTCGGTTTTACTTTCTATCAGCAAACCTAAAGTAAGTACCGGTTTTAACAACTCAAACAAGGCTCGTAATTTAATATCATTAATTAAGGCTATATCTTCTGCTGCAAAGCGGTTACCCATACAGGCACAGACTTTAATTATTTCTAAAGTTGCCTTATCCAGCCGCTGCACTTTAAAGCCGAACATATCCACCACTGTAGCAGGCATATTGGAATGACGGATTTTTTCCATATCCCAGCCCCACTGCCCTTTGTCACTAAATAGTAATAATTCTTCACTGTGCAACCAGGATAAACTTTCACTAACAAATAAAGGGTTACCTTCTGTTAATTCAGCTAAGAAAACTGCCATATCCTGAGTTTGCTGTAACGGTAAGTCGAGTATGTAAGCTACCATTTCGTGACACGCTTGCAAATCCAAAGGACCAATGCGGATTTCTTCAATATTTAGCTGCTGCTGTTTAATCTGTTTCAGTAAATAGACTAGCGGGTGGGATGCATCTACTTCATTATGCCGGTAAGCCCCTATGAAAAAAAGATGGGGAAAGTCCTGACTATTGGCAAACAAGTGTTGCAAAAAATCGAAGGTAGCACTGTCACACCATTGCAAATCATCTATAAACAAGATTAATGGGTTGTTTTCCCGGCTGATACTCAGTAAAAATTCAGCAAATAGATTATTAAAACGGTTTCGTGCTTCTACTGGCGGTAAAATAGCGACATCAGCCTGTTTCCCGAGTAAAATCGTTAGCTCAGGAATAACATCGGTTATCACTTTACCTTGATTTCCCACCGCAGTCTGGATTTGTTGCTTCCACTCTTCAACACGCGTATCACTTTCAGTTAAAAAAGTACGTATCAAGTTACGTAAAGCCTGAATCAACGAACTATACGGAATGTTTTTTTGGTATTGATCAAATTTTCCAGAAGTGAAATAACCTTTATTAGCGACTAACGGCTGTTGTAATTCCTGTATTAAACGCGTTTTACCAATCCCAGGCAAACCTGAAATAAATGCAGAATGAAATCCCTTAGCAGCAATCACTTGTGCATATTCATCCAGTACCACTTCGGCCTGTTGATTTCTTCCCACCATTTTAGAAATAAAAACAACCCTTCTAGAGTGATCCCGCAAACCTAATGAAAAAGACCGTATATTATTGGTTTCTGCATATTCATCGGCACAATGGCGTATATCCGCATACAAGCCCATACCTGTCTGGTAGCGTTTTTCTGGTTCTTTCAAACACATTTTTGCAACCAGTTCACTCATCATGGCTGGAACTTGGGGGTTAACCTGATGTACGGGTGAAGCTTCCTCAGCTAAATGCGAATGGATCAATTCTAAAGGATCAGTACTGGTAAAAGGCAAGCGACCTGTTAACAACTGATAAAAAACAATACCTAGCGAATAAACATCCGTCGAAAATTCTACACGATGGTTGATACGCCCGGTCTGTTCTGGAGATGTATAAGCCAGCGTCCCTTCAACAAACCCTTTGTCATAAATAAAATGACTTATTTCCTGTATATCAACTGGATTCAAAAAATCAATGAGTCGTATCGCATAAGTCTCATCCTGAATAAGAATATTATGGGGTTTAATGCCACCATGAATAATCCCACCTTCATGTACAGCATTAACCGCTAAAACTAATTCGCCGGCAATATTAAAGAAATCTGCTAATGCAAGAGGCCCATTTAATTCTGTTATAAAACGATTTAATGTTTTACCCGGGAAAAACCGTCTGACTATAAACTGGGCTTCACTATAATATTCAATTTGATGAGGGGTTATAACATGAGGGTCATGAATAATTTTAAGTCTTTCAACTTTTTGTTTAAGGTAGCGACGTTGATTATCATTGTTAATAGGCCGCTTTAAGACTTTAATAACGAAAAGACTATCAGGTTTCTTTTTGGAAGCTGCCTTATAGACAGTTGCGTTAAGACTATCCCCCAGGATTTCTAATAAATCATAGTAAGGTATGGACAACTTAATATCTGAAACCAGCTGATTCATCTAATCCTATCCTTTACTGAAAGCAATAGTTACAGTCTAGTCAATACCAAAGAATTAATACAGTTTCAGTAAGGGATTATTTGCAGTTAAATTTCATGGATAACAATCAATGTAACTACAGAATTAGCCTTGAAATTTAAATTATTACCTTTAAAGAGTGTTCCATCTTTGATTTCCTGATTATCTATTAGCCCTGAACCTACAGCCAGATAGGCCAAAAAAGGCTTATCCAGGAAAAATTCCTGCGCTGGTTCTAATCGAGCAATATCAATAACTGTATTGCTGACCAAGGTATCAGTTTGACCATGGCTTCCACCATAGATACGAGTCACTTTAGCTGTATCTAGTGTATACAATCTATAGGCGGCAAGTTCCCCACTGTGTTCAGGAAGAATCCATAATTGAATGAGTCGATTACTACTATCCTCTGGATTTATTTCATTGTGCGAGAAACCTTCACCCCCCGCACGCAGCACTTGCGCCATACCCGCTTCAAGTTCCTGCCCCTGTTGAAGCGAACCTTGATGAACAATGCGTCCTTCAATCATAAGATAAATAATATCTATTTCTTTATGATCGTGCAGTGTGGTTTCACCTTTAGGATCTAATCCTGCCTCAGCGAGGTAAACAAAATTGCCAATCCCAGTCCAGGTACCTGGGTTAACAAACTGTCCAAAAAGTTTTGGACTCATTACCAGACGATGCTCTTTTAATCCCGCACAACCTGCTATAGGTAAATCATCGTAATGTAAAATTTCAATGGCCATATAAACTTATCCTGTTTTAGGTATTTAGAATTAAACTACAAACACACTAACAATATATTAAAGGCCTGACCAATCTTCCTGCATCCATACTACAAAATTATCAGCGGGCATGGGCTTAGCAATAAAATAGCCTTGCGCCTCATCACAATCCAGTTCTCGTAAAAGGTTCCATATACTCAGGTGTTACTGTTTTTCAACATCCACCGTGACATAAACAGCAGTATAGAATGGCTTTATTTTGATCCGATATTCCAGATCTCATCTCTATTTATTTGCAGGTCTTCAAGTCTGGGGACGACTTCAATAATTCCATATATATCTTTATGTATGGTATCGCGTTGAATAGGTTTTTCTATAGTTTGACCGCTTATATTAAGAATACTTAAGACCAGTGGAGAAGCCGCATTTCGAGTCCCTCTTCTTAGTACAATTGCAGTTTCGCCATTAGCTAATTTAACAAAAGTACCCGGAGGATAAATACCAATTTCCTTAATTAATAATTGGGCAATTTGTTCATCTACGGCCTTGCCTCTTTGTAAAAAGATATCCTGTAGTGCTTTTTTAACATAGAAACCATCACGATATTTCCGGGGTAACACCATCGCACTGTAGATATCAGTAACCGATAATATTTTTGCATAAACAGGTATTTCATCTCTTGTAAGGCCAGAAGGATAACCCTTGCCGTCAGGACGTTCGTGATGAAATAGAATGGTATTAAGCCATTCTTCATGCACAACCCCCAAACCTTGCATAATTTCTTTACTTTTTAAGGGGTGCTCTTTAATAGACTTACTTTGTTCCTCAGTCAGCTTTTCGGTTTGATTAGTTAACTCAGCTTGTAGCTCCAGCATGCCAACATTTTGAGTCAGTGCAGCGGCTATATATAACAATCTATCTTCATCAGGAATATTTTGCCGACGCGTCATTAGCTCCGTCAAAATAGCACAAAGAATAGGATGGATATTAGTATAAGCACTTTTCTGGTCTAAAATAATGGCGCCAAGAGCTGCATCCGAATTTTCAAAACATAATTTTTGGATGACTTTTGCTATTTTTAGCAGCCTTTCATTATAGTCACTCTCTACTGAAGCTGAAATATCAGTTAGTATACGTTGAAGATTAATTCTTAAAGCATCAAGTACGTTAAAAGGTGAATCTAAAGAAAATTTTGCTGATTTTGCTGCTTGTTCTGCTTTTAATATTTCATCAGCTGAAGCTTTTCTAAATACACCGCGGACTAATAGACCATCTATTAGCTTTTGACTGCCAACAACTTGCCCTTGATCGAGTAATAAATTTCCATTTTTACCATAGATAGGCCAAGGTACAGCCTCTCCTAGTTTAAAATCATTTTCTTGTAATTTTATGTTTTGCATTAAAGCTTTTTAGATAATAACGATTACTATTCAGGATCTTGCAGAAATATAGCATAATTTTAAAACAAGTCGGAAAGACATTGTAGGCTTATATCAATCTTTGTCTCATTTCTGTGACGACAATCTCTAATATTCACAGACAGACTTAATCACTCATTATAACCTAGGCCCAAGGGGCTTTCATTGTTTATTAAGTATAATTGAAAACCCAGAAACTCAAAAAGTAATATAGCTAATGAATTTTAAACCCTCAGCTATTTACACATTGCCATTAAGTTAAGGACAAGATATAGATCAAAACAAAAAAGTTTTTCACACTAAGGCGCAAAGCCACCAAGAAGAGCTATTTCTTTTCTTTGTGTCTCGGTGACTTTGTGTGAGTATAAAATCTTGTTAAATTTCTTAACTTAATAGGGTTATGAACAAACCACTGGCTGAATTGTAATTAGGTTAAAAACCCCCTGAATAAGTTACAAAAAGCCACACTTCCAAAAAATAAGCTGTAGAAAATGAGCATCCTGTTTTTTGTTCAGAGTCATATAACTTAATGACATTGGCTATTCATCCATCCACTCATACAGTTCAGTTAATGTAGGATCACATTTACAGCAACCGGTTCCACACTCAGGACCAACAGGTAATTGACGTACTTTTCCCTTGCTAATCCATTTGCTTAACATTCCTCTAAGCGCATCGGCATCCATGTCGAAATGTATCACTAATTCATTTAATGTGACTGTTTTTTTTTGCTTTAGATACTCTCTCAGCTCAGATAAAATCATTTGAATGCTCTGATTCTTTTATCGTCGATTGAAATACTTTTCCATAACTCCACAAGCCTGCTAAAACACATGCAAAGGCAATAATTAAACCTGAAATCCATTTCAATGAATAATCTGGATGTTGATCATAGCTCATCGTTTGATAAAAAAGCGTTGCGGTCATATAAGCCAGCCCCGTTGTCCATAGCACGACAAAAACAGCCCAATTTGCATTAGTTTCTCTATAAATGGCTGTTGTTGCCGCTACACAAGGTGCATACAATAGGATAAATAACAAATAGGCAAAAGCACCTGCACGACCATCAAAACTAGCTTGCATGGCCGAAAAGGTCCCCGTCGTGACCTCTTGTTCAGCTGCAACAGCTTCTAGATTAGATAAGTCTCCAACATCTAATCCTAAAGGATCAAGTAAATTATCGGCTACAGCCAGTAAATTTTCAGGAATGGTAACCAAAGCATCTAACAAAGCTTGTGAAAGTATAAATTCGTTATCTCCATCCGTCAATTCCATGCCGGCCTGCTGGCTGTATAACGCATTTAAAGTACCGACAACCGCTTCTTTCGCTAATACCCCGGTAAAAATACCGACCGTGGCAGGCCAATTGTCTTCTGAAATCCCCATCGGTTTAAATGCAGGGGTTAAAGATCTACCAATTTCACTTAGTACCGATTTTTGACTATTTTCTTGACCAAAACTGCCATCCGTCCCTAAGCCATTGAGAAAATTTAACACCAACACCATGGGGACGATAACTTTACCTGCATTAAAAACAAATGCTTTTAGCCTGTCCCAGGTTTTTAAATACACGCCTTTAAAAGTAGGCATATGATAAGTCGGTAATTCCATTATAAAAGGACTTGCCTCACCTTTAAATAGAGTATGGCGCATAATCAAACCCGTTATCACTGCAACAATTATCCCTAACAAATACAGCCCAAA
>ENA-OSET01000429-OSET01000429.1-sediment-metagenome-genome-assembly--contig:-NODE-429-length-47175-cov-84.782687_pt1 | contig 47175 bp, 39 predicted proteins | sample MGYA00237882_ERZ534229 | MGnify/ENA primary metagenome ERZ534229 (study PRJEB26408, sample SAMN06266212) | sediment metagenome | isolation source: Hudson Canyon methane seep mesocosm | place...
TAGAGGGGGATAAATTAACCATCAACAAGTAAATGTCTTTTGGGGCGTAGGTTTTAAGCTGTATTCAGCAGGCTAAAAGCCTGCGCCCCAATAAATGATTGTTTTTATGATCTATTAGACAACCATTTCTGAAAAAAGAAACCGGCATAAATAGAAACAACCATCACAATAGCTTCTATACTACCTGACCCGATACTTGCAACAGCAGGGCCTGGGCAGTATCCACTCATTCCCCAGCCAATACCAAAAATAGCAGCTCCAGCTAATAGCGCTTTATCAATATCGGTGCGTTTAGATAAGTGAAAGCTCTCTTCTAAAATAGGGTCTGGTTTCTTTAGGATTATCCTAAAAGAAATGAAAGTAACTATCAGAGCGCCCATCATTACAAATGCCAAGCTTGGATCCCATTGCCCAGTAATATCTAAGAAATTGATAACTTTATTCGGGTTTATCATTTGCGATAGGGAAAGTCCTATCCCAAAAATAATTCCACTTACTAGTGCGATAAGTACTTGTTTCATAGTAAGTGCCTAATAATATAAACCGTGATCATGCCTGTTGCCATAAACGTGAGAGTGGCAAAAATAGAGCGTTTAGATAAATTTGCAATCCCACAGATGCCATGACCGCTAGTACAGCCATTGCCTAAACGAGTACCTATTCCAACTAAAAACCCACCAATAGCCACTAGCCAAATAGGGTAGCCTTGTCGAGGGGTAAAAAAGTCAGGTGAGATAAAATTAAAAATAATGGCCCCAATTATTAAGCCCAAAAGAAATACAAATCGCCAAACAACTTCATTTTTTGGCGAATGGAAAAGGCCATTCATTATGCCGCTAATGCCCGCCATGCGACCATTAAACAATAAAAGAATTGTGACACTAAGGCCAATTAAAGCGCCGCCAAGTAAAGCGGAGAGTGGGGTGAAATTTTCCACACAAATACCTAAACTAAATTAATAATATGGATATTTAAACTGCTATTAACAAAGGCTTAAATATCTTGAAAAGTTTTTAAATGGAGTTAAATTAGCTCTTTTGATTGATCCAGTCAGCACTTACTTTAACTATTTCATCAAAAACAGATTGCTCTGTTCGATCAATACGCTTTAATAATTTAAATGAATGATCGCCGCCTTCAATAATATGTAAAACGGGCTTTGGAGATAAGGTCTCAAGTAAGGGTTCAAAAACCTTTAATTGACATAAAGAGTCTCGCGTTCCTTGAAAAAACAACATAGGTTCGTGAATAACTTTTAAATGATTAAAACGAGGTTTATCTGGTTTTCCTGGCGCGTGAAGTGGATAGCCAAATAATATAATACCTGCATATAAATCTTCTTTCGAAGTTAAGATCGTTGCATAACGACCTCCCATGCTTTTACCCGAAAGAAATATTTGTTTACGAGTAACGCCGGTTTTTTCAATAACAGTATTAATTACCTGCTGCCAAGTTTCTTCCAGAACATGAGGCGTATTAGGTGCCTTTAAGCCTTGCTCCATATAAGGAAAGTTAAATTTAACCGTTAAAATATTATGTTTTGCTATGCCTTCATGAATTTGAGACATAAAAACAGAGTCCATATCGTGCCCTGCACCATGCGCGATAATTAGAACAGATTGATATTCATCAGGAATTAACCAAGTAGATGATATTTCTGCTTTTTTGGTGATGGTGATTTTATGGTGCTCTGTTTTCATAATATTTTGAATTAGAAGCTCTATGCGTTAACAAATTAAGTCTATAGTTTAACTTTTTTTTTGAAAAAATCAAAAAAGAACTTGACGAAAAAATGAAATATACCTAAACTACGCCTTCTTTGCGGAGCGGTAGTTCAGTTGGTTAGAATACCGGCCTGTCACGCCGGGGGTCGCGGGTTCGAGTCCCGTCCGCTCCGCCAAAGACATCTAACCATTAAGCAGGGTTCTCACTGCTGATAAAAACACATGGCAAATCAAACTGCTGCTGAGTTTTTATCATTAAGGCTTTTATCCCAAATTGTTCTGTTGCATTGTGGCCGCCTGCAAACATATGTATTCCACTTTCTTGGCTGTCATGCCAATCATGCTCACTCATTTCTCCGGTAATATAAGCATCCAAACCTTGTTTTTTTGCTAATGCCCATTCGCTATTTGCACCGCCTGTAATAATACCTACCGTATTAATTAGTTGAGAGCTATCTTCAGAAGCGAGCATAACAGAGTGATCTAAAATTCCTTCTAGTTTTTTTGCCAACGCTGTTGCGCTTATCGCCGGCTCTATATTGCCTTTTATACCTGTAGCAGAGCCTTTAAAGTCACCAAAAGCTTGCTGATTGATGCAGCCTAGTAATTTTCCTAAAGTAGCGGCATTGCCCACTTCTGGGTGCCCGTCTAAAGGTAAATGATAGGAGTATAAGTTAATATCATTTTTGACTAAAGGGAAAACTCTTTTTGCAAAAGGGCCGGTTAATGTTTTTGGGCCATGAAACTTCCAGAATAGACCATGATGTACAACTAAGGCATCAGCATTTTGTTCAATAGCTTGTTCTATAGAGTCTTTTGTTGCTGATACGGCAAATGCAATCTTCTTTATTTGGCTAGCGCCCTCAATTTGTAAACCATTAGGACAATAATCTTCATAACTATTCGGTTTAAGTAGTTTTTTGTAGAAACTGGCTAACTGTTGTTGAGTAATCATTTATTCATAACTCCATATTGGCGCCAAATAACTTTAAATGTCTCTGTTAGTGTCGTATCGTTATTTTCTACGCGGTTTGATATATCTTCGATTGATAACCATTCGCCCTCGTCTATTTCATCAGCATTAAGTGAAAAAGGTCCATTGTGATATGCACGATAAACTTGAATAAATTCCATACCTAATTGTGGCGTAGGTGAAAGTTTAAATAAGGACTGTAAGCTTGATTCAATATTAATCCCCAATTCTTCTGAAGTTTCTCTGATAGCACTGATTGTGTACTCTTCACCTGCATCTACATGGCCAGCAGCTGATGTATCCCAAAGACCTTTATTTAAGTCTTTTTTCATGGACCTTTTTTGCAGAAAAAGCTGCCCTTGATCATTAAAGATTAGAATATGAACGGCACGGTGACGTAATCCTAAGGCATGAATTTCAGATCTTGCTAGTGAGTTAATAACTTGGTCGTTTTTATCAACCACAGAGAGGTATTCTATATTCATAAGTTAAAGTCGATTCCTAAGCTTTTGTCGTGGTAAGGTAACAGATATCAATAACTAAAATAGTTTACACGATGGCAAGAAGAAGTGAACACAGTCAGCAAGAAATAAAAGACATGGTTTTAAATGCCGCTGAAACTATAGTGGTGGAAGAGGGCTTTGATAAGTTAAAAGTGCGGAAAATAGCCTTAGATATTGGTTATACCGTAGGCAGTATATATATGGTCTTTGACAATATGGCTGATTTAATCATGAATATTAAAGGCCGTACTTTAGATGATATAGCAACTGAGTTAAATGCAATTGATGCTAGCGATTCAGCAGAGCAGAAGATTGTTTTGTTGGCTAAAACTTATTTATTATTTGCTTGTAATAACTTTAATCGCTGGCGGATGATTTTTGAACATCAACTTGCAGAGAATGAAGAAGTCCCCGATTGGTATCAGCAAAAAGTAAATCAGATATTTAGAATGGTAGAGGCTGAGTTTGAACAATTATCATCGACACATACTGATGAGCAAAGTAAGCAAGCAGCAAGAGCATTATGGAGTGGTGTTCATGGTATTTGTACTTTATCGCTAACAGGAAAGTTAGACTTATTAGGTGTGGATAGTATTGATGATACGGTTGTATTATTAGTCGAAAGCTTTATTGCTGGTTGGAAGCAAAGTTAATAACCGCTAGGAGGGGCCTATTGGCCGCGATTGTTCTTGAAATTGTTTTGGTCGTGGCTAAGGGAGATGAAAAAAATAATCATCCAATCTTACTGGTCTTTTGGTCCGTCTTCAATCGAGTAGCAACAGTTACGTAGCCAGCTATGCGCCTATTGCTACTCGATTGAATACAAACAAAAATCCTGCCCAATATTGGACAATTATTTATTTCCAGCTCCCTAATAGCAAGTAGCCTTGATGCAGTGAAACGAAATCAAGGGAGGGTTTCAGATAAACCTTGATTCCACTTTGTTGCATCAAGGCTACAAAATGAGTGGTAAAACTATTTACTCTTCTTCAGCGGTGGCAGTGGTAAATGTAAAGAAATTAGAAAGGTAGCAACAAAAACCATAGAACCTAAGCATAATAATGCAATAACAGGATCAACCTGTTGAGAGGCTGCATAAGTATAACTACCTACCGCAATTAACATGGTTAAATTCTGGAAAAACCCTTGTAAGGCGACAGCAGACCCACTACCAATACTATCCTGCCCTAATTCTTGCAATGCTGCATTAATAGGTACTATAAACATGCCTCCCGCTACACCTATAGCAAATAATGCCGCCCTAGCCGTCCATACAGTCTCAGTAAAACTTAAAGAAATAATAAAAATAGCAACGAAATAAGCAGGGATTCGAGCTCTGCTTAACAATTCTAAAGGGATTAGTTTAGGGACTAAGGCGGAACCCACGATAATACCAATGGCTAAAAATAAAGTAAGTTCAGCAATGTCACTGGCATTTTGGGTCATTAATACGATGGGTGCCCAGGCAATAATAATGACTCTGACTGTGGCTGCTGCGGCCCAAAATAATGAGGCACCTAAAATGGCAAAACGTGAGCGAGGGGTAGTAAAAAAAAGTCGTGCTTGGCGATAAAATACAACTACTTTAAACCCAGCTTCAGTTTTTTTAGTTATTTTTTTAGGTAACAATAAACTAACTAAGGCTGAAATAACAAAAAGAATAATCGTACCAATTAATGCCCATTGGATAGAATAGTCAGCCACTTTTGCACCAATAATCATGCCCAATAAAATGGCAAAAATAGTTGAGCCTTCTATCCAGCTATTTGCTTTAACTAAAGTATCGTTATCTGCTAATTCGGGCAATATGCCATATTTTGCTGGGCTGTATATAGCTGCCCCCATGCCGACGATACAATAAGCGATAAGAGGCTCAACATTTAACAATAATAATCCAGTGCCTAAGGCTTTAATTAAATTGGCAATAATCAGTATGTTGGGTTTTGCATGGGTATCTGCAAAAGAGCCGACCCAAGGAGCTAAAACGATAAAAGCAATTAAAAATACACTTTGTAAAGCAGGTACATACCAGGTTGCTAATTCAGCAGATTGCATCACTAAAGCGATAATGGTGAATAAAATAGCATTATCCGCAAATGCAGAAAGAAATTGGGCAATAAGTAAGGGGTAGATTTGTTTATTCATTGGGTTAGCCTATAACGGAGTATGGCAGTTTGCTAAACAACCACCCGCTGTAATGCGGGTGGGTTAGATAAATTGGCGACTGAAAGTCGTGATACAGGGTGTAAACCTTGTTTGGGGCGCAGTGCTTTAGCCTGCAATACTTTGGTACAAAAGCAGGCTAAAGCACTGCGCCCCAATAATAAAATCGATTTTGTAAACCGTCTTTTATATAAATTGTTTCAAAATTTTTGACACCTCTAAAGGTAAGGTAATGTTTGAGACCAATCTATTTGCCATACTTTAAATGGTGATTAAACTAGTGATTCTGCCAAATTGGTCACTTCAGGGTAATTAGTTTTGCCTGTCGCTAAAACAGGGATAGCATCTACGACGATAACCTTTTTCGGCAAACTGATAGCATTTACGCCTTTAGATAAGGCTATCAATTGTTTGTTGGTAGCTTCTTTTTGAGTCGTTAACAAAATAACCTGTTCACCTTTTTTAGGGTCAGGTAAGCTTGTTGATGCATGTTGAGCTTCTGGCCAAGCTGTTGAGGCAATTTGTTCTACAGCTGTAAGAGAAACCATTTCTCCACTTACTTTGGCAAAACGTTTACTACGGCCTCGAATACTAACAAAACCTTCATCATCAATGTTTACGATATCGCCAGTGTCGTACCAGCCTTCTCCGTAGATTGATTTTGGTGGAATTAATACTCCTGGTTTATTAGGTAATAGATAGCCTTGCATAATATTAGGGCCATAAAGGTGTAGTTTTCCTGCATCTTTAATACCTGGTACTTCTTCTAATCGGTAATGCATATCGGGCATTAGACGACCTACAGAACCTGATTTAAAATCCATTGGAGTGTTGACTGACGCTACAGGTGCTGTTTCTGTTGCGCCGTAACCTTCTAATATACGAATACCAAACTTTTCAGCCCATATATCACGTGTGCTCTCTTGTAATTTTTCAGCACCTGCCACCACATAGCGCATATTATAAAAATCATAAGCATGTGCTTTTTTAGCGTATGCAGCTAGAAAAGTATTGGTGCCAAACATGATGGTTGCACCTGTGTCGTATGCCATTTCAGGTATAACACTAAAATGTAACGGCGATGGATAAAAGAATGTTGTCATTCCATTTAAAACGGGCAACATAGTTCCGACTGTGAATCCAAAGGAATGAAACATGGGTAAAAAGTTTAAGACTACATCTTGAGCATTAAAATTTATCCGTGCTCTTAATTGGTTGTGATTCGCTAAAATATTGGCATGTGATAAAACCACGCCTTTAGGTTCACCTTCTGACCCAGAAGTAAATAACACAACAGCAGGGCTATCAGGACTGTATTGTTGGTGTTTATACCAATAATCAGCTGTTTTAGCTTGAAAGGCTGCCTTTAATTTATCTGTGGTAGTAATTGATTCAGCTAAATCTTCTAAATAAACCAAGTTTACTTGTTCTGCTAAGGCATCAGCATCAGCATTTAATTTGGCTAAATCAATAAAACGACGAGAGGTTAGTACGGTTTTAATAGTAGCCGTTCTACAAGCCGAAGTCATACCTTTTGAACCTGTCGAATAATTGAGCATTGCAGGAACGCGGCCATATAACTGTAAACCTAAAACAACATTTAATGTTTTGGTAGAGTTTGGTAGAAACACACCTACATTCTCAGCCGCTTGAGTCATACCTTTTATAGCATTACCAATAGCGATGGTTCGGGTGATTAAAGCATCATAAGATAGTGGCTCTCTTTCTAAGTCCTCAGCAACAGTATGTTTGCCGCCGTGAATTTTGCGTGCCTCTAAAAGCCCAGAAAAAAGAGTTTGCTTATAATGACTGGTTGAAAAAACCATTTCACTCATTAAATCAGCCAAAATATGACCACAAAATTTACGACGTGATTTCCCTCTTAATTCCTGATTAGCTTTAATCGTGGTATGTGGCAGAATTTTAATGGTGATTTTAGGAAACCAGCGTAAACGTACAATATTTCTTAGCTTAGAAAAGTGGGTGTATTCTGCGCCATGTATTCTAACGGGTAAAATTGATGCTCCTGATTTATCAGCTACCATGCCAGTACCATCATAAATTTTCATCAATGACCCTGTTACCGTAATACGCCCTTCAGGGAAAATAACTGTTTTGGTATTACTTTGTAAATGATGGATAAGTGCTTTTAACGACAGTGGCTGAGTGGGATTCATGGGGAAAACTGTAGAAAGCCCAAGAAAAGGTTTTATCCACCAACGTTCAGATATTTGAGTGTTAATTGCAAAGGTAATATTGTCGGGCAAGAACACGCCAAGCAATAAGGGGTCTAAAAAAGAAGTGTGGTTGGATATGATAAGAACTCTATCACCAGCATTTTTATAATTATCCAGGCCTTCAACTTCAACTTTATAAATTAAAGTAAGTAGAAAATGTAGTATTTTTTTTAGCATATTAATCTCTCCTGAAACCAGCTTAGCAGATATGAGGAGTTTACTATAAACTTAAATTAAACAATGTTCAATTAATTATTTGTTATTTTGCTTTTTTAACTATATTTTATCAACTATTATTAAAAGCAATTACTTAGATTACCAGTACGAATCGTTTTGCCCTGAAAGATAAGGCTAATTTTGCTGGCAAAATAAATATGTATTATGGAAGATAAAAATATGACAGACAAACCTTTGCTTTTAGTTGTAGATGATGAGCCGATGAACCTTGAAATAATAGGGGAGTTGCTGGCTGAAGAGTATCAGCTGGAATTTGCTGAAACAGGTGTGCAATGTATAGATAAACTAAAAGACTTAGTACCAGACCTTATATTATTAGATGTTAATATGCCAGGTATGTCAGGAATTGAAGTTTGTGAACAATTAAAAGCAGATTTTGACACCGATGAAATCCCTGTTATTTTTGTTTCAGCCCTAGGACTCCCCGAAGAACGCATGAAGGGATATAAAGCTGGAGGGGATGACTATATAATCAAACCCTTTGAAGAGGAAGAGTTACTGGTAAAAATACAGCTAACTCTAGCAAGTAAACAAGAAAGAAAATCATTGCAACAAGGGTCTAGTGATGCGATGAGTATGGCGATGACAGCAATGACTCAGGCGAGTGAAATGGGCGAGGTTATGCAATTTACTCGTGATAGTTATCATTGTGAAACTTTAGAAGCATTATCAAAAAGAACATTAGAGTCATTACGTCAATTTGAATTAAATGCAACTATACGAATGACTGTTGATGAGCAAGATTTTTTCTTTTCTTCATCGGGCGTTGTTAGCGACCGTGAAAAAGAGGTGATGGGTATTGTTAGAGAGGGGGATCGCTTTATTCATTTTGGTAAGCGAACCATTATTAATTTTAAAAATATCTCAGTAATAATTAAAAATATGCCTATAGCTGATTCAGATAAGTATGGGCGATTGAATGATGTTACTGGAATGTTAATAGAAGGAGCTGATTCACGAATTGTTGGTATTGAGATGGCATCCTCTTTAGTTAAATTGATTAATACTACACGAGATGTTTTAGGTGATATTGAAGTTGCCCATAAAGAAAATGAACAAAAAAATACAGCCATATTAAATGATTTAGAAACCAGTGTTGATTGGGCCTTTATTAATATGGATTTGGATCTAGAGCAAGAAGAGTACTTTAAAGGATTGTTAAAACATGCAAAAGAACAAAGTTCTTCCCTGTTTGATGCTGATGCCAAAATGGATGAGAAGATAGAAGGGTTGATAAAAACTTTATCCATAAAGTGACAATAAAGGTAAATAGTGCTCCTTTGTCCTAAAGCTACCGCTTTTGACTTCCTCCTTTGGAAAGGCTATGTCACCGTTAAATGTTGGTTTTGTTAGCTCTTAAGCCCTCTCTTGCTGGAGAGGGTTTGGGTGAGGAGAAAACAAACAGTATGTAATTCAAATTTTATTTTATCTTTTGATTTATAAGAAGATATTAAAGAAGAAGAGAATTATTTAAATTTCTCCTCGACAATTGCTCCTGCATTGCTCTACTTACCTACACCCCTGTAGGCATCACCCCTCCCTGCTCCAGCAGGAGAGGGCTTTTACAAAACATATTGTTTTTATAATAAAATCTCCCCCAACCCCTCTTTTCCAAAGAGGGGAGATAAAAGCTAATACTTTCACAATCTCTTTAGCCTGCTCTTAATCCCAAAAATCAATTGGCATTGGATGAATTGATTAAAAATTGATGGCCTATCTAAGGTTTAAAAAAGGGAATGATTAAAGTAGTTATGTTTTTTCATTTATAATGATTAATCGCGTTATTTAAGCTCTGTATTCAATATCAAAACAAGATAGTGATTAATGTGGCTATATTCATTTATTTGCTTTAAAACTAGTGCCTTATGAAAATACTTAATATTTATTTCAAAAATATAAATTCGCTTGAAGGAGAAAGCCGAATTCATTTTGATAAAGCTCCAATAGTTGATGGCGGTGTTTTTGCAATTACAGGGCCAAATGGATCGGGGAAATCTAGTGTTTTAGATGCTATTACCTTAGGCCTGTATGGTGAAACCTTTCGTTTTGACAGACCTGCTGAACATGTAATGACTAAGTCTACTGCAGACAGTTTTGCTGAAGTTGAGTTTGAATTAGCCAAAGACAAATATAAGGCAACGTGGCGTGTTGCTAGAGCCGATGGAAATGCCAGTGGAGAGCTGCTACCTGCTGAAATGAAATTGATCCATTTAAATGGATCAGAGACAGTTTTAGAAGAGAACGTACAAAAAGTGCGAGAAAAAATGCTTGAATTAACAGGCATGGATTTTCATAAGTTCAGTAAGTCGATGGTATTGGCGCAAGGTGATTTTGCAGCCTTTTTAAATGCCTTGGATAGTGAACGCATGGATATACTGGAAAAAATCAGTGGTAACGATATTTATCAGGAATATGCCCAGCAAGCGGAAGAAAAATATAGTCAGGCACAAATACGTTTACAGCAATTAGAACAAGATCTTTCGGCTACACCTGTGATGGATCAAGTAGCAATAGAAGCTAGTCAGCATGATTTAGAAGACTTTAAAGAACAGCAAACTGAGTTAATAACAGAGCAAGACGAAATTGAGCAAAAACTTAATTGGGTGCAAAATATTTCTAGCTTGGAAAAGCAGGCCGTATCTTTAGAAAAGCAGCAAAAAGATATAGAGGGGCAACAAGGTGATAACGAAAAAAACCTTGATAAAGTTAAAGCCTCAAAAAACATATTGGTTTTTGAAGAAGACCTAGCAACCCTAGATAAAAAATCGGAAGCGATAAAGCAAAGCGAAAAAACCTTGGATTCTTATCGGGGTGAAGTGGAAATGCTGCAAACGCAGCTTAAGTCCTCTCCTTTTGATGAGAAAACTGCTAATACATCGCTTACTATTTCACAGCAAAAAGCAGAAATTGATCAGCTAAATATTAAGTTAGGCGAGCTAAAATATTCTTTGCCAAAAGAAAGCACATTATTGCAATCATTAGAACAACAAAAAGAGCAACAAAGTACCGCCTTAGTGCAATTAGAGTCATGGATTCAAACACATGCTGCGGATAAAACATTATTAGACAACTTTCCAGAAATAGCAAAACTAAGAGAAGTAAGAAGTGAGTTGTCGGAAGCCACGGAAAAACAAAGTTCAAGCTCAAAATACATAAGCAATATAACTAAGACTTTAGAGAATAAGAAAAAGGAAGTTAAAGCTTTAAAGCAGAAAGGTGAGCAATTAAAAATTGATATAGCAGAAAATGAAACATCATTTAAAGTGCTTGCAGATGGCAATTCTTTGGAAGAATTACAAGAATTAAAAGCGGAGCAACAACAGCGAGTTCTTGATTACCAAGAGTTACTTGATTTAGCTGCTGTTAACAGCAAGTTAGGCAAAAAAGGTTTCTTTGGACAGTTTTTTGGCTCTAAAAATGAAGATAAAGAAGAAGCTCTGCTAAAAAAAGAGCATGAGCTATTACAGCTGGAAATAGGTCGTGAGAAAAACCTCATTACAACATTAGAAGCCGCTGTTTCTAATGAAGCATTGTTAAAAAAGATGGAGGCAGACAGAACCAAGTTAATTGATGGAAAGGCTTGTCCCTTATGTGGCGCACTGGAACACCCTTATGCGAAACATACGCCAGCGGTATCAAATTCAAAACAGATTTTAAAAGATCAGCAAAAGAAAATAAAATCCTTAGTTGTTGATGAGATAGCTTTAAGTAAACAAATTGTCTTGGCTAAGAAACAAGTGGTGCAAAGTGAGCAAAAAGACGATAAATTAAAAAATGTATGTGCTCAATGGAATGCTTTAGCAAATAGGTTAAATGCTTTTAGTTTAGATTTAACCATTGAGAACCTTTCTTTAATGAAAAACCTAGTTAAAACAGAAAAGAAAGAACTTAATGATATTACTAATCTGCTAAAAAGGACGTCTAAGCTACAGGCAACAGGTACTGATGCAAAGGGGACTATTGCTACAAATGAAGCATCGATAGAAAGAACAGCTAAAGAATTGGAAGGTTTAACGGCCGAGTGGGAAAACCGTCCAAAAGATACTGATGAGATCGAAAAGACTTATAAGGAAGTAGCTGAGCGAGAAAAAGCCTTGTCAGATAAGGTAGAGAAACAATTGGAATTGTTGGGTGAAAAAATGCCCAAAAAATCAAAAGAAGAAGCTTTTTTTAAGTTGTTAAATGATCGTAAACAAGAGTACCTTAAACAGACTCAAGCTTTGGCGCCTTTAACAGAAGAGATCAAAAAGTTAGATGAAGCGATAAAAACAAGTTCTGAAAAAATAAATAGCTTTAATAAGGATATTCAAAAATACTCAAGTGATGTCCAGCAACAAGAAGGTGCAGGAGCACACCTGGCTTTAACAGAAAAGCAAAAATTAATTGCAGATAAAGAAGTCGCCTTTAATCAGCAAGAAAGTGAGTTAGATGCTTTTAAGCAAAGCTTGCAAGAGAAGGTTAAGCAAACTGCGGCAATTGATTTATCAGCCTTAAGAGAGACATTGAACTTTGTTCGTAGTGAGGATGCTCTACAGCAAAAGCATCAACAGCTAACTGAAAAGCTGCTTGAACTGAATAATAAGCAGGATGAATTAGCGACACAGTTAAAAGTAGAGCAAGAGCTTGCAGTAACCACAGAAACAGAATATGACCTGACAGGCAAGAAAAGTGTTGTTAAACGAAAGTTAGATATTGCTAAGCAAGAAGTTTTAACAATACAGAATAAACTGGATAAGCAAGATAGTTTGCAGCAAAAACAACAGGGTCTTGTCGATAAAATTGCTGACCAGAAAGTTGAATTAGCTGTGTGTGAAGCAGATAGAAATTCAGTTTCATCAGAAGGTAATATGGACTTTAGACGTAAAGTGCAGCAAATTATTTCTGATAAGTTGATGGGGCAAACAAACCAGATACTAGAAAAAATTAGTGGCCGCTATTATGTACGAAAAGTAGAAAGCGAGCACGGCTTGGCACTAGAGATAGAAGATACGAAACAGCAAAATGTTCGTCGATTACCTAAAACATTGTCGGGAGGGGAAAGCTTTATTGTGAGTCTTTCTTTGGCATTAGGCTTGGCAGAAATGTCTAATAATGGTCATGCGGTAGATTCTTTGTTTCTAGATGAAGGTTTTGGTAATTTAGATGCAGAGTCACTGTACTTAGCGATGACAGCGTTAGAAAATCTACAAACACATGGTAAGGTCGTAGGCGTTATTTCTCATGTGGAAGGTGTTCAAAAAAGGATTAAAACCCAGATTGAGATGAGTAAAAAGCCTAATGGCTTGAGTGCTTTAAAAATGGTTTCTTAGTGTTGTATCACTTTGGAAACGGCTGATTGCTGAATTTTATTCAGATCTACTTATCTTGTATTACAGCATGTTAATTCGTTTAGTAATACTGGTGTTCATGGTGTTTACTGCCCTAATGTAGAAGTTAGAGGGTATGTTAAGTAGCCCCGAGACAATCACTTGTTAGGCAAAAGTAATTACAGATAAAAAATGAAAGCATCGATAATAACACTAGTTATTTTATCTCTAATCTCTATAGTTATTACGGGATTCTGGGATACCATTAATAGTACCGTACTTCCTAATACAAGCTGGGGACTCTATAGTAGAGATTTCTTTGAAAATTTACTTGTTGAAATTCATGGTGCAATATTAGATTTATTTGTTGTTGGGATTATTCTTTATTGGTTCGATAAAAGAAAATCTGAAAAAGACAAAATTAAAGAAGCTACAATAAATTTAGAATACCTAAAATATTATTGTGGGAGCGATGTATCATATAGGTTTTATGGTGCTCTAAAATATCTTGAATCTTTAGGTATTCATAATGTTTCAATTCCAGAAGCTAAGTTAAACAATCTAAAAATAGATAATTTAAAATTGTTATCTTCAAATTTAATAGCTACGAATTTTACAAAAAGTACTCTAACTTGGGTTAATTTCAAAGACTGTAACTTAGAAGCATCACGGTTTATAGATGCAAAACTAAAAAATTGCTCTTTTAAGTCAGTAAAATTAAATCGTTCAAAATTTATTAATGCTCAACTAAAAAGCATGGATTTTAGAGGCTGCGAGATTAAAGGAGCAATTTTCAAAAATGCTAGCCTTCAGAGTGCAAATTTTAGAGGAGTGGATTGTTCGCGAGTAAGTTTTAAAGGTGCAAATTTAAGGTCGGCGAACTTTATCGATGCAACAAATATTACTAGTGATATGATTCTAGAAGCTGATAACTATGAGCATATCAAGCTTCCAGATGGAATTAATATTAATAGGGGGGGAATCGAACACCCCTCCGAAACTTAAAGTAAGTCTCTTGGCAGCACCACAGCCTATTGACCTTCTATAATAAAGTAAAAAAATTAATGCATCAAGAAAAGCCTAATCGGGTCAGTCGCTCCCGCTAAAACGTATCAACTGGCTCAATAACAAAATTTCTGCAATTAGCGGATAACTAAGAATGTGTAGGGGGCAGAAACTTGTGCCGGCTAAGCCAGCCACTTATTTCTATCAGCCTGGTTTCCCTGAAAAACCTCACCCAAACAATTTGGCCACAGTTTATCAGTTAAGAACTGTTATAGGGAATAATGGTTGGCTTGAGTTCATTCGCTATACCTAAATACATCGCTTCCCAATGAGGGATTAAAAAACTTTGAAACAGGTTGCGCACTTTTTGCCAGAAGCGCGTCTTGCTTTTTGCTTTATCCAGTGCACGATTAAATAGCTTGCAACATCGCTGCTGTATTTGATCGATTAGAAAAGCTTGCATCATTAAATGCACCATCACCGTGGATAGGTGGTGATAACCATGGCCAAAATTATGTTCAAAGTGATAGCCGTGATTTTTCAGGGTGTTAAAGGTTTCGTTCTCGACTTTCCAGCGCGCTCTTGCTGCCCGCATTAACTGCATGAGATTGTTGCGCGTGATCTCTAGGTCTGTCACCCAGGAAAAATGGGTTGTTTTACCCCCTGGTTTAACTTCCCAATATTCCAGAAAGTTGATCTCTAATTCAAAGTTGGCGTCATTAAGGGGTGCCTTATTAAGGTAGCGAAAGCGATGTATCACGCCTTTTTCATCGGTTAGCTCGTGATAAGTGGCTGTTGGCGTGTTATCAACCCAGTCGAACAGAAATTTGTGATCTGTTTGCTTTGCCCCAAGTAGGTAATGATAGTTTAATTCCTCAAGCAGCCTGATGTGAGGGGCATTGGATGCTAAAGCATCTTCAATCACAATAAACTTCATGTGCGGGTGTTCGCGCCGTGTGTCTTTTAGGAATCGCTTTGCCGCATTACGTTCACAATCATTCTTACTCGTCCCGTCATGCTTTGAAATCGGTTCAGGGGCTAAAGGAAAGACTTCTTTGTGGTTGGGGTTGACTAAAACAGCACCCAGCAGTTGATGGTAATAGGTAACTCGACCATCACGGTGATGTTTTTCACAGCATTGATCGCAATGAACTTCAGACGATGAAAAATACCCCGTACCATCAATCGATAACAGATAGTGATCATCCATATAAGCAAACCCTTCCAGTCCTTTACCTCTTTGTAATAACTGCAGCAATTGTGTGTAGTTTTTACGTAGAGCTCGGGGCGCGACTTCATCCAGCCTTTCTCTAAGATAGGTATCACTAGGTGCCTGCTGAATACCGTAAAGGCTTTTCAGGTTGGAGCGAGTGAGCTCTTCGCTTCTATCTTGGTCAAACTGCAATAAAGAAGGGTATTTGAGACCAAAAATAGCGAGTCCTGACATGAGGTGATCTGAAAGTGGAATTGATGCACCCGATTTAGGATCTGGTATCTGCTCATATAATTGCCGCATACTTTTAAGCAAACTAGGAACACTAAGTGACTGACGAAAACCTCGCTGTGACATTTCACTTCACCTCAAACTTTAAGATTGGGGTAGATTATATTGAAAATACCCATAAAAGTTTACGAAAACTTTATTTTTAAATTGCCTAGAAGCCTTATTTAGCCCTCTTTTTTATTCGGGCGGGAATTGCTGACAAATAAGCAGCATGGTTTTGAAAATTCTGTTTTTTATTAAAATTAATGCCACTTGGATAATTCTTCTATTACCATTTGTGGCTCGTTATTTTGGCGTTATTTGTTTCCTTCGAGAGCCATTAGCAGAAAAGAAACTCATTGCAGAAAGAGCTGAAGTTGATTACTGTGAAGTTAATTCGACGGGAAAAAAGTAAGTTCGATGCGGTGAATATAATTCTGCGAAAAAGCAGGGTTTGACACGGAATAATAGGATGTTGCTTTTTTCAAAGTTCGTCGTGGAAATCAGAAAAAGGCAGAAAGATCAAAAGCAGGCTTTGATGTTTGCCAAGCTGGACGCGGATAAAATAAGCGTGGAAGAATGCCAAGGGATTTTGAAAGGGCAGCGAGCAAGAGAACAGAAGTAAAGGAGCTTTACTTATTTTGGTATAACGAGCAAAATCAACTTGCCTTCATTATTCTAATTCTATCTTGCTGAAAAGTAGTCTATCGCCCTGAATAGTCCTGACGCTGTAAGTTATTTTAATGGTTATCTGTTCCCAGACAGCCTGGGGCTTTGTTAACATGCAGGTATCTTAAAGAATAAATATAGAGTCAGATATGTGTAATGCTCATAACCATCCACCAGATTGCACATGTGGATGGGGTGGAAAAGATCATAAAGGTAAAAGAACTGGCACTAATTCAGCTCTTATAGTGACACGTCAAGTTAAAATAAAAAGGAAAGGGGTTAGTTTTTCTGATGCTTTTTCTGTAGGTGCTAGAATTCAAGGATTACAAAAAACAGCCTATGTAAACAGTAATGCTAAATGTCCAGTTTGCGGTAAGAGAGTGTTTTTTTATCAATCTGCTGATGGGGGTAGGGTCTTTTTTGATGCCTTAGGTAAGCCATGGCCTAAGCACCCTTGTACAGATTCTAGAGAATCCACATCAGTACAAATACCCCACGACTTTAACAAATGGAAAAAGTGTAGTTGTAAGCGATTTTATATACCCCCAAATGTTATTGTATGTCCAACTTGTTGCATCGAAAGGAGCAACCCAAGAGTTGAAGATTTAAAAAAAGAGATAAAATATTGCCTTAATAGAATGGTGTTGGCTTTAAATAGATCAAAAATAGAAACAGATAAATACTATCGAGGTGTTTTTATACATAAATACAATTTAGAGGTTAGACGAATAAACGAAAAGTATTTGGTATTATCGAAGATAGATCCCGTATATGAAGGCAAAGCATTTAAAGAATATCCAAAATGATAAAAAGTTCACAAATCAAGGGGCAGTCAGTTTGAAATGGGAATAAGTGAAACCTGAGAACTACCAAGTTCTTATAACTTGGCAATCAACTTGCCTTAATTCTTCTAATACAAAGTTCATCTTGCTGAAAAAAGCACATCGTCATGTGTAGTCCTGACGCTGAACACAGCAAGTTATTTTAATGGTTATGCTTCAAAAGAAATACTGCAATATATAATTAATCTAAAACCAAAGAGGATAAAAATGTCATCATATGTTGAAAGTGTAATTGGAAATGGAGAGACAGTTAAATATGAAGCTAAAGTAAGTGTTTGGTCTTTACTTCCCTTGCTTATATTAGGGCTTATATTAGGCTTGTTTCTTTCTCCAGCTGCTTGGTGGCTTGGGCTGATATTTTGGATTATGGCTTTTTTCCGGTATAAGACAACGGAACTAGCATTAACAGATAAAAAAATTATTGCAAAATTTGGTTTTATCAAAAGAGATACGATAGAGATTCTTCTTCCAAAAATTGAAAGCATTCAGGTAAATCAATCTATGCTTGGAAGAATGTTGAATTATGGTTCAGTAATTGCTTCTGGAGCAGGAAACCCCCAAGCCCCTATTCCAGGAATATCTGACCCAATGGCTTTTCGGAAGAAATTTATGGAAGTTCAAGAGAAGGTTCTTGATAATACAAAAGCATAACAAAAAGTTCCAATTGACCGCTGGCAGTACAACTCGTTTTCAGAGGTCATTTTTTATCAAAGTTCAGTGTGTCAGCAGAGTTTATCTTATATCTACCAGCGGCCACTGAACTTGGCGGTATAAGACTAAACTCGTTAAGGACTCCCATGACTGAAAAATTGCAGGCTATTCGTAAGATTAGCAATCGACTAGCGACCGCACTGGTGGTCTTGATCTTACTTATTGTCTGTGGCGCATTCTTTGCGCTCTACAGTCCCAAAGGTTGGATGATTAATGCGCCGATAGCAGCATTTTCGGCCGGAGTTATTGGTGGCTTTGTTGGTCTGCAGCGTCGACTAAAAATGATGTCGGATGATGATTTAACATTACTGGCAAATTCGTGGGTATATGTGTGCTTGTCACCACTTGTCGGCGGAATTCTTGCTGTGGTTCTTTATGTATTATTCATTTCAGAGCTTATAAGCAGTGACCTATTTCCAAAATTTATTCCCGATATTAAAGAGTCATCCACTGAGGTTCTGGTTCATAAGGGGTTTTCGGAAATCTTTGCTGTTCACTGCGATTCAGTAGATTATGCAAAAATGATGTTTTGGTCATTCATCGCTGGCTTTTCTGAAAGGTTCGTGACCGATATCATCAGCAAGTTTGAGAATGATCCAGGGGCAAGTGGAAAGTCAGGCGACTAATGCTTCGCTCAGCAGTACATGATTGTTGCACTATGAATCAATAATAGGTGCTAGATTTCGATTACCTAGTTTAGTATCACAAACCTAACTGCTTTTCTTTTGTTCGTTTTTCTTAATTGGCGTAAAGATAGCTGTGTTGTAACAATCACTTCTATGGCAAAAACCATACAAAGAACTAAAAACAGTTCTTTCTGCATAAGAGTACTCTAGTGACTAAGCGGTTTTTTACTTTTATATACTTCGTCGACGACCCTTTTAAACCAATGGGGTCGAAAAATGGCCGCAAACAAGCAAATCAAAGTGGTTGTTGGAAATGGCAAAAAGCTGGCTACACTCATAAATAAGAGAAATAAAATAGTATATAAACGTGTTTTCATTTAGCTTATTGTGATTGTAATTTAAATTGTAGGTATTTGAGCACTAGCATACATTCAAATCAGACTGGCAACAAGTAAATACACTGAGACGGGTGACAAATGAAAAAACTCAACTGGATAAACACTTATTAATTGATGTTATGCGCTTAGATAAATTTATATGTAAAAGTACAGAATACTCTTTGGCTGATGCAACAGCGTTAATCGAAAATCGAAGTATTATTGTCAACGGTATTGTTGCTATTGGAGCGACCGATCAAGTACATAAAAATAATATTGTGATGCTTGATGGGAAAATATTAACCCCAAGAAGTTTTCGCTATTTTTTGCTTAACAAACCCATTGATATGATTTGTTCTAATGTTGATGAGAAATATCCATCGGTACTCAATCTCCTCGATGTAGATAGAGTATCTGAGCTGCACATAGCAGGGCGTTTGGATGCAGATACTACTGGACTTGTGTTAATTACAGATGATGGGCACTGGTCTTTTAATCTAACATCGCCCAAGAATAAATGCGAAAAGGTGTATAAAGTGGTGTTGTCTCGGCCAATTTCGTCTGACGCGACTAAGCGTTTTCTGGAAGGCGTTCTTCTTCAAGGTGAGTCAAAGCTAACGCTTCCCGCAAAATTAGATATTATTGATTCATATAATGTCTTGTTGACCCTAACGGAAGGTCGATTTCATCAGGTTAAACGTATGTTTTCCGCCATCGGCAATAGAGTTAAATCACTTCATCGCCAGCAAATCGGAAACCTAGAGTTAGATGTGGGTATTGGTAATTGGCGAAGCTTAACTGATGCAGAAATTGAAATGCTTTCTGTTAATGATTAACAAAGAAGAGGGGGTTTTATTTATGATAAAAGCTTATATCCCCAACCTTATCCATTGGAAAAAGGGTGGGGTTCTATTTATTGAAATTTGCATATACCTAACTGGAATGCTTAAATACCATACAGTTGCCCGGTCATAGAGCGGGGCATTTAATTTTGAGCCGTTGCTTAAAGTGAACTTTGAATTTTGTGGTATTACCTCTCTACAAAATTCAATTAATTATTAATGAGGTGAAAATATGGAGTTTTTAATATGAATGGTCTTACTGCACTTTCTGTGAGTATTGGTGTTTTAGCTGGATTAGCAACATTTTTGGCTGTAGGGCCTCTTGCTGGTGTATTTTTTATCTGGGCTTTAACAATTTCATGGGCAGCTTATTTTGCTTTAGGTGGTGATGATGAAGCAGCAAAGAACGTTGCAATTTGTAGCGTATTTGGTGTCGCTATGGCATGGTATGCTGCTGTTCAATTAACAAATATTCCTGCTGATGCTGCACTAGGCTTTCCTTTTATGGCTGCTATTGTTGTAACAATTTCTGTTATCGTTTCATGTTTAGCTGCTAACCTTAAAGTTTTATCTTGTATTCCTGCAACAGTATTAGGTTACTCAGCAACTTTTGCTTACATGTTACAAACACCTGATATTTTAAATGCAGATGTTTTATTAGCAGCAAATTGGAGCAATCCTTTACTGATTGTTTCTTTCTCTTTAGTTCTTGGTGTGGGTTTTGGTATTGCATCTGGAAAATTAGCTGCAAAGTGGACAACAGTAGAAGGCTAATATAAAGAAGGGCTATTACGATGCTCTAAAGCCTTCCCTTGCTGGGGAGGGTTGGGGTGAGGAGGAATTAAATAATTCTCTTTTACATAATTCCTTATTCTTTTTTTCTAAAAGCAAAAAGAATAAGGAAAAAATTATTTATTTTAACCTCTCCTTTCCCAACCCTCCCCAGCAAAGGAGGGCTTAAAAATAAGTGCCGTCAATCAACATTGAGAAATATAATCTATTACTCATTGTTAATTTGTTATTAATGAGTACCGTAATGAGACTCGATATAACGCTCTACTAATTCTTGAAACTCTTCAGCAATTTTATCACCTTTAAGAGTCACTGTTTTTTCCCCATCTTCATAAACAGGGGCTACAGGTGTCTCACCTGTACCTGGTAGGCTAATACCAATATTTGCATTTTTACTTTCGCCAGGACCATTTACAACACAGCCCATAACGGCAACTTCCATTTCTTCAACACCTTTGTATTTATCTTTCCAAACAGGCATTTGGTGACGCAAGAAAGACTGTATGTCTTGAGCTAGTTTTTGGAAGTAATCACTAGTTGTTCTACCACAGCCAGGACAAGCAATAACCATCGGTGTAAAAGAGCGAAAGCCCATAGTTTGCAATAATTCTTGAGCAACAATTACTTCATTAGTTCTATCACCACCTGGCTCAGGTGTTAATGAAATACGGATTGTATCGCCAATACCTTGTTGCATAAGTACAGATAAGGCCGCAGACGATGAAACAATACCTTTTGATCCCATTCCTGCTTCGGTTAATCCTAAGTGTAGTGCGTAGTCGCAGCGTTCAGAAAGATCTTGGTAAATACTAATTAATTCTTGAACATTACTGATTTTGCATGAAAGAATTATTTTGTCTTTACCTAAACCATACTCTTGCGCCTTAGCGGCACTTTCCAATGCTGAGACAACAATAGCTTCGCGAGTAATTGCGGGCAGCTCTTGTGGATTAGCTAATTGTCTGTTTTCATCTAATAAACGCATTAATACTGATTGATCTAAGCTTCCGCCATTAACACCAATACGAACGGGTTTATTATATTGAACGGCAGTTTCAATCATTTGTTGGAATTGTGGGTCACGATTTTTACCTCGACCTACATTTCCAGGATTAATTCTATATTTAGCCAATGTTGAAGCACACTCAGGATATTTCTCTAAAAGTTTGTGACCATTAAAATGGAAATCACCAACAATAGGAACTGAAAAGCCTTTTTGAATTAATTTATTGTGAATTTCAGGAACAGCTGCAGCGGCTTCCTCAGTATTAACAGTAACTCTAACCAGTTCAGAACCTGCTCTGGATAGTTCCATTATTTGTTGAACGGAACCAGCAATATCAGCTGTATCAGTATTAGTCATAGATTGGACAACAATAGGAGCACCGCCTCCTACTTTAATATCGCCAACTAAAACTTGGTTTGATTGTTTTCTAGGGCTAATAGACATATTATTTTTCTGAATTAATAAATAGAGTGAATCTGAGACCTTAGCTCCTAAGTTAATTAGGGTGTAAGGTGATATACTTAGAAATAATTATACTCCATCCCTGAAATACATTAAGAGTTAAATGTGCGAATAAATTATTTTTCTGATGTCCATTTGGAATTTGGTCCCCAAATTTCACCAGATAATGACGCTGATATTATTGTGGCAGCTGGTGATATTGGTATTTTTAAGCAAGGTCTTAAATGGCTTAAAAAAATCAATAAACCGGTGATCTATGTAGCAGGCAACCATGAATTTTATGGTTATGAATATAATCAAACATTAAAAATGTTAAGAGAGGAATGTAAAGGTACTTCAATCCATTTTCTTGAGAATGATACCTTCATATATAAAAACATACGGTTTTTAGGTTGTAGTTTGTGGGCTGATCTTTATTTAGAAGGTGATGAAAAAGCAAATGCTTTAGGAAAAACCTTAAATGATTTTAGAAAAATCACCTATCAGGACGAGGCATTTAATCAAAGAATTTTTAGCACATTACATCATTCTTCGAAGCATTGGTTAGAAACAGAACTGGCTAAAAATTTTGATGGGCAAACCATTGTTGTAACTCATCATGCCCCAACGGAATGGAGTTGGGACGACTCTAAAAATAGATTAAAGAAAATTGCCTATTGCACAGATTTAAAATATTTATTTCATGAATATGAAATTGAAGCATGGTTTCATGGTCATATTCATAGCCCTGGGGATTATAGAGTTGCTGGTGCAAGAATATTGAGTAACCCACGAGGATATGTTGGACGTAAAGTCGTTGATAATTTCGATCATAATAAGATTGTCGAAATTTAAAAGCAGATGACTCTATACAAATCAAAGTATGATCTAAATGACACCTAATATTGTGTAACAGTGGAAGTGAGGCTTTAGCCTCGCCTGAATTGTGCGAGGCTAAAGCCTCACTTCCAACGATAAGCTGTGGTTTATTAATAACCACGTAAAGGAATTTATGTATATTAACTCTCTAGTGAGTAAGGAATAACTGATAAGGATTTGTCATATTGAATCACCCTGATTTATTCAGGATAAGGTGTATATATGATTAAACACATTGCTCAAAAAGCTGTACTGATTTATCCAGAGTTTGATACTCAGAATACTTTTTGGAGCTATTCTACGAGCTTAAAATTATATGCTCCTGCCAATGAATTTGGTATGCCTAAAAGGGTATTACCACCTTTAGGATTGATGGGATTATTTAATCACCTTAAACCTTATTATCAATGCTTGTCTTTAGTCGATAAAAATATCGACCCTCGCCCCTTAAAAGAATTAATTAGTGATGCTGACCATGTCTTTATTGGCGGTATGTTAGCCCAAGAACAGAGCTTATTAAGACTTGCTATAGAAGTAAAACAGCTGAAAAAACTTTTAATCGTTGGAGGCACAGTTGTTACGCCTCAATCTCCTTTAGTCGCAATAGCTGATCATTTAATCGAAAATGAAGCAGAAGGGGTGATTGATCAATTATTGCAAGATATAAGGTCTGCTGAAGCAAAAAAATACTATAAAGGTTTTACTGTTCCCCCTGAACAGTTTTTTCAACCTGATTATGCTTCCATCAATATGCAAAATTATATGCATATGGCCGTTCAGATTAGTCGAGGTTGTCCAGAAAAGTGTGAATTTTGCGATATTCCGCTACGTTTTGGTAAAGCCTACCGCGTTACACCTTTCGATCAAACAGAAAAATCCTTTAGACAGATGAAAGAGTTAGGCTGGACAGGACAAGTGTTTGTGGTTGACGATAATTTTATTGCTAACCCTAAAAAAACATTAGCTGTTTTGAAAAACCTATATCAAATAGGTGAGAAAATTGGCTACCACCATCCCAAATATACCGAATTGACCCTGCGTCTTGCTGATGATTCTCCTATCATGCATGAATTGAGACATTGGTTCCATAAAGCTCATTTTATTAATGGCTTTTATGGTGTAGAAACACCAAATAAAGCTTCATTAGAGGAAACAAAAAAGACTCAGAATTTACGTGGTGAACGAAGTTTGGTTGAAAAGTTAAACTATATTTCTGAACAAACTGGGGCTGGTGTAATGATGGGAATGATTTATGGTTTCGATCATGATACTAGTGCTACGGTGGATGAGTTTGTTGATTTTGTAAATACTACAAATGCGCCTATTGTAATGGCTGGGCTATTAAATGCGTTGCCTTTTACGGGGTTAATGGCAAGATTAGAAAAAGCAGGACGCACTATTCAAAACAGCAGTGGTAATAATTCTGATGGAATTATTAATTTTATTCCTTATCATTTGTCGATTAAACAAGCGGAACAAAATTATTTACGTATCTTGCAAGGTATTTATCATCCACAGGCATATTTTGATCGGGTTCTGAGGCATTTAAAACTAATAGACCCAAGTTTACAAAGTGATTATCGTGATGCTAGTAGTAACTTAATACAATTAGTAAAAATTCTGACTCGAAAAAATGCACTTACTTTTTGGTATTATTTACCTAGAGTACTGGCAATTTCCTATAAACGCGGTAGACCTGATCGTTCTAAATATAAAGTTATATTGGCTGAGTATTTCTCATTGTGTGGTCAATACACACATTTTGCTGCACAAGTGAAGGTACAAGAACAGCAAATTTCTAAACGTGATTATGCCAAATATCAGCTTATATCATGGAGTGAATCTTTGGCAATAAAACGGGAGGCTAAGTGAAAAAATATTATATTGGTCTTTCAATTACCTACCATGACCCTGCATTAGCCATTATTGACCAGAGCGGGCAGGTGGTTTTTGCAGAAGCAACTGAACGATATATGCAAAACAAAAGGGCTCTCAATTGTCCGGCTGATCCGTTACTGTATATGAAAGAGTTATTAACTCAATATTGTGCAGATGCTGATGAAATTGTTATTGCTATTAATTGGAAAAGAAAACGTCCCTTATATGAAAATATTATTTCAGCTTTAGGATGTTTAAAGGCATCTGGTTTAACCAAAGTGGGTATAAAAAAGCTTAGGTCTCCTCTAAAAAACTATCAGTTGCATCATATGATTGCCAGTCAGCGTAATAATATTGCCAGTGCTGGTCTTAATCTTGTACGTATCATTACTGAGCATTACCCCAACTGTATTGTTTCTCACGCTGATTTTGATCATCATTTAACACATGCTGCAACTGCCAGTTATAGTAGCCCATATACAGAAGCGGCTTGTGCTGTTATTGATTCGTTTGGAGAAAAGGGATCAATGGCTTTTTATCATTTTAAAAATCAAAAATTAACATGCCTTTATGAAAGTAAAGGGACGGGGAGTCTTGGTTTTTATTATATGAAAATTACTGAATTATGTGGCTTCGATTGGTTAAAAGGTGAAGAATGGAAAGTAATGGGTTTAGCCTCATACGGAAAACTTAATTTAAAACTCTATGAGTTATTAAAATCTACTATTTCAGTACAAGGCTTTAAGTGTGAGCATGACTCAAAAAAACTATTTATTAGCATTGAAGCACTACAAGAATTTAATAGAAAAGAAAATCAGTCTATAGAGCATGCAGCTGATCTAGCTTATACAGGCCAGTATTTCTTTACTGAATTAATGACTGAGTTATTACAACATTTACAGAAAGTGACGGCGAGTAAAAACCTAGCGTTAGGTGGTGGCTGTGCTTTAAATTCAGCCTTTAATGGGATGATTAAACAGCGTACAAATTTTGAACAGGTATTTATCCCTTCAGCCCCGGCAGATGATGGCACAGCATTAGGAGCAGCATGGCTTGCTTTGCACAATGATAAACCTGCATTATCGCTAAATACCGAAAAACAAATATTATCACCTTATTTAGGTTCAAAAATAAGTAATGATGCTGTTGCACGCTTGATTAAATATAATCGTAGTTTGGATATCCAGCATTTACCTAACAGCATTTGTAGTGAAACAGCAAAATTATTGGCAGAAGGGGAGTTAGTTGCTTGGGTACAAGACAGGGCAGAATATGGACCCAGAGCATTAGGTAATCGTTCAATTTTGGCAGACCCTCGGCAAGCTGAAATAAAAGATAATATTAATCAAAAGATTAAGTTCAGAGAAAATTTTAGGCCTTTTGCCCCCTCTGTTTTACATCAATATGCAGCTGATTATTTTGAAGGTTATCATCAATCGCCTTATATGGATAAAACACTGAAGATTCGTGAATCTATGCAACACAAAATACCAGCTGTTTGTCATGTTGATGGAACAGGGCGGTTACAAACTGTTAAGCAGGAATGGAATCCACGGTTTTATAATTTGATTGACAGCTTTTATCAATTAACTCATGTCCCTATTCTGTTGAATACTAGTTTTAATGTGATGGGGAAGCCCCTGGTGCATTCATTAGATGATGCAATTGCAGTGTTTTTATCGACAGGTTTGGATGCTTTAGTTGTAAATGATTATTTGATTCGTAAACCTGAGCATGCAAAAGTTTAAGCAGCCTTTTGATCCTGATCTTTTGTCTGTTTATAACAGAGGAAATCATTCTGAGAATAACTTAGATAGTCGGTGGTTGTTTTATCAATTAAATAAAATTAAGAATAAATCTGAAGTTATTCCTGTAGCTTATCAGTTTGTTGTTCAAGGTTTAAAGCAGGCAGAGCAACAATATTCCCAATCATTTATTCCACAATATAGTGTAGAAAGCCTAACTGCTTTACAACCTCTAAATATTGGTGCTTTATCGGAGCAATTGTTAACAGAGAAAAGTTTTCGCGAATGTATTTGGCAATTCTCAACTGTTCAATTAACTCAACCTTGTTGGTTGCAGAATATTTCACAAATTTCGTGTTGTCAGTCAAAAATAGCGGTGAAATTAATGCAGATATATTTACAGTTAACTCAAAAAGGAGAGCTAAATAATTTATATCACTCTTTGTTGCTAACACAGGGGATAAAAAGTCCTGTGTTATATAACTATCAGTATCATCAGAAAGTTGATATTTCTACTGGTTTTATTGATTTTTCTACAACACAACAAGCCTTATCTTGCTTTCCCCGTGTATTTTTTGCAGAAATTTTGGGTTTTACATTGGCTTATATGTTGATGCCTTCATTGATCGAAACTTGTTTCCCTGATGAGAAAGTGCCATCTGCATTTTTTAAACAGCGAAAGATAATTTTACAGAAGCAGTTGGCGCCTTTGCTTAAATGTATTTGTGATTATTTGGATTTATATCCACAACATAAGCAAATATTATGGCATCGGCTACAAACAGGCTTTTGGCTTTATCAATTACGAATGCAACAATGCAGGGATCAATTTAGTATAAGAGCTGAAGAGCTACATTCACCATTGTTGGCAGTTAGTAAGCTATTCCAGAATAAGCTGGCATCAGCAATGGGGCATCATCATAAAGTATTGTTACAAGGAGTCTCTTTAGAGCAGTGGTTTGCTGAAATGCCAGAAAATAATTTAGTCTTTCTTCAAGCGTTAAAGCAGTCTCACTATGTAGATAATGACAATGTATTAAATAGTCGCTTACTAAAACTATTTAAGTTTAAAGGGCCTATGTTTGGTGTTCTTGATCAATCAGAAATATGTATTTTAGAAAACTGGTTATTAAATGAAGAAAATGATGATCATCATCAGTTAAAAACACCTCAGAACAACGCCCTTAAATTATCAATAGCTTCAATCACTAACAAAAAAGTATTAATAAACTATGAGAAATTATCTAATAGAGAGCTCTACTATTATTTGGTAAATGCTGACTTATATCCTGATGTGTTCTCAGCCGCTAAAGTAAAGGTAGAGATGTTATTACAATTAAATACATTATTTAATAAATTACCTTTTAAAAGCTATAGCCATCAACAATTTGATGATTTTATAAGTAATATTTATCAAACAGAAATTAGGGCTTATCAACCATTAATAGGAGAACCCCGAATATCAAAATCAGCTTATATTTGGGGGATAGAACAAATAGCACCGATGATTTTAATTGATGGTTGCTGGTTGCAGAACTGTCATGACATACAATATACCCACCCTGAAATTTATCAGATTATGTTCAGTATATATGCTGATGAAATAGGTAATGGGCATAGGCAACAGAATCACTGTTATATTTTTCAACAGCTATTAAAAAGCTTATCTATTGATGTGCCTCCTGTATATAGTAAAGCAATTACTCAACAGGCAAACTTTATAAATAGTGCCTTTGATTTGCCTACTTATATGCTGGCTCTCTCCTTACATACCCAGCAATTTTTACCTGAACTTTTAGGTTTAAATATGGCGATTGAGCTTAGTGGATTAGGTAAAGAGTATCTACAATTAATTGATGAATGGAATTATTGGGGGATAGATACCACCATAGCCAATATTCATGTCTCAATTGATAACTATGCAGAGGGGCATACTTTTTTAGCAAAGAAAGCTATTCAATTATATTTAGATGATATTTTGAACAGCACGGGGGATTCTAAAGTTGTTGATAAACATTGGAAACGAATTTATAAGGGATATACATCCTTACGTTTTGTGGGGACTCGTTTTAAATTTGCATTGCCTGTTTATTACATGATGAATAAGCTTAAACCTTAGTAGGTGTTTGATTAATGCAGCATTTAAAGTATTTACTAAGTTTATTTTTCCCTTTATCAGTAGTAGGTTTTTTATATACAGGGCCTCATGACATATTAACAGCATTAATATGGACTACCCCTCTTTGGGCTTTAATTATATTTGACTGGTTAAGCCCAAATATAAACCCAAATGAGCGTAAAACTCAAGGGCCTAGCTGGTTTTACGATTCTCTTCTCTATCTTTTATGTTTTTTACAGTTTTTGATTATTAGTTTGCTTTTGATTGATGCTAGTCAATTGCAATGGAATTCAATAAATGATCAGTTTACTTCCATTATTAACCTTATAGTTATGAGGATACTTGTAGGTACGAGCTCTGGAAGTTCTGCGATTATTGTTGCCCATGAATTAATCCATCGATCATCAAAGGTGCAACGCTTACTCGGGCAGTTATTGTTATATACCGTGTGTTATGAGCACTTTAGAATTACACATTTGCGAGAACATCACCTTAGAGTAGCAACAGCTGAAGATATAAGCACAGCACGGATAGACGAAAGTTTTAAAACTTACTGGAAAAGAGTGACTATTGGCCACTTTAAATATGCCTGGAACTCTGAAATATCTCGCTTAAAGTTACAGAGTACTCCTAAATATCACTATAAAATGTTAAAAAACTTAGTTCTTCAAGGCGTTATTGTAGAAATTGTAATGCTTGTCTTGATAGCAACTTTTTTTGGTTGGGCAGCTGTTATTGTTTTTATCTATCAAGCATTTTCGGCTGTTCGTTTGTTAGAAACCATTAATTATTATCAACATTGGGGTTTACAGCAGGGTAAGTCTGTCAATAGTTTGGCTTGGGTTAATCAATCCCAAGTAACAGAATATGCACTAATAGGGCTTCCCAATCATATAGAACATCATAAAAACGCTAAAACACCTTTCTATCAAACTGCTTATTCAAGCTCAGGCCCAATCATGCCCTATGGATATTTTGTGAGTAATCTTTGGGTTAAATTGAATAATTTATCTTATAAAAAAGATTGTACTGAACGCTTAAAAAATATTCTTCCTTCTGAATAACCCCCGTTTTTTTGAAAAGTCCTTTACTGAGCCCTATTTTATGTGAGATAAATAGGGTGAGGTTTTGTTTTTCCTATCATAAAAATAAATGGGTTTCAATAAAACCGTTGTTTTTATTCCAATGAGGAGGAAATAAAGATGAAACATATTAAAAAGACAATTCAGAGATTAATATCATTATTAATTCTAATGATGTTATTTGGGTATAGCTCAACTGTATCTGCCAAGATAGAGGGATGTTGGGCTGAATTTTATGAAGATGCTCAATTTAAAGGGGAAAGCTTTCGTCTACAAGGGCCTTCATTCAAAAGAAATTTAGTTAAAGAGCAAGGGAAGAACTGGGACAAAAGAATTGAAAGTATTTTAATTGGCCCTAAAGCAACCGTCACAGTATTTGAAAACAAGAATTTTAAGTTAACATTAAAAGAGATGGCTAAACATCCTGTGTTAATGAAATCTTTAGGTATTACTAAGCAAGACATACTTGAGGATTCGGAAATTATTCTACATCCAGATTCTAAAATCCATAGCTTTGGAGAGTATAATTTTTATCACAAAATACGTTCATTAAAAGTTGAATGTAAGTATTAGTGATTAACACCCGACACAGGGATGTGTCAGATATATTTCTTAAACAGAAATATCTAAAAGAGAGCCAGGCACTGATCCTTGAGTAGGCTCAACTGAATCGCTATCAAGCTCATCAGAGCTTTCTAGTTGCTTTTCATCATTATTATCTTCACCCATTCTATCTGCTTTTGTTTCCTTGGCTTCTTCTTGGGTGAGTTTGATTAAATCAGCACTGGCTTTTTGTGCCATTGATGTGGCTTTACCTGCAACAATTTGATCTTGTGATGATGGGTTTGCTGGAGCTAAAGCTGCACGGCGAATAGCATCGGCCTTTCTAAGTGTAGCTGCAGGATCTCCAGCAACAGAAGAGGTACTAATACTGACTTCTCCTCCTACCGCATAGCGAACACCGTTTGGGCCTGTTTGATAAGTAAAGCTAGCACCACTCATAGCCAAAGAACCAGCAGCACTTAAATGAGCCTGTTCATGGGCTTTAACTTCTAAGTCACGGCTTTTAAGTTGCTGGATCTGTTTTAAATCTTTCGGGCTTAGTTTTTGAGAGGAGAGAGGTGTTAATTTTGAGTCTTCAGATTTAACGCTACTATCTTTTTCTGTTTCTTCCTTATCCGCAGCAGGCTGTTGTTTTGTTTCAGCTGTATTATGCTGAGGTACAAAACTACTCTGTACATGGGGTTGAGCAGAAATAGATGACATCATAAATTTAATTTTGGAATGTGTTTAAAAATTAGCACACTTATTCCTTAGCCTAAAAGTTAGTGTTTAATACTTTTTTATAATGTAATTTCTAGTAAATAGCAAGTAAATTGTTTGTCCTAACCCCCCGTATAGAGATTCGCTAGTAATTTTCATGGATAAAATCCATGTTATTTTTGTTAGTTAAGTAGAATGTTTTAAGTTTTCAGACAATCGCCTGCTTTTTTAACTGAACTTTTAAGTCTTTTGCTTTGGTAGCGTTGATTTTTCATTTTTTAGACGGATCTCTCCTGCGAATAGTCTCCAAGTACCGTTACTTTCTAGATGGCAATAGGCTCTATCATCCGTATTCTCGCCAGTACAGCTTGTAGCAATACTGGCGCCATTGGTAGTAGCATTACGGCCATACAGTAAGTATTCTTTTGGTACAATAGTTTGGGTAACTAAATTATAGGTATCCTGTTCTAAGAGGTGATATTCAACAAAGATGTCGCGAGCTAATCATCTAGATATGTGATTCTGAAGATATTTAAATAACCAGTGGTGTTGTGAGTAAAGATTATGTTCATATGTTGATAGGATATCCACCGCGCATATCCATAAGTGATTTGGTTAAAAGACTAAAAGGTCGAACCTCTAGAATGCTTCAAAGGGAATACCCATCGTTAAAGAAGTGTTACTGGGGGAAGCATTTCTGGGCAATTGGTTATGGATCATGGTCAGTAGACGATATTACGGATGAGATAGTAAAAGCTCTATTTAGAGCATCATCGTAAATCCCCAAGTAGTGATGATAGAAATATTATTCTTGAATAGGACTTTCAGTGCATAGAGGTTGAGTAATCATCAATCTGTTATTGATACAGTAGAGAGCTATATTCGGTTTTATAACTATAAAAGAATACATTCTGTTATTGATTATAAACCCGCTTACCAGAACACCAACGAAGTGAAAAAATCGACTTAAATAAAACTTGACCATTACAGTTTTTATCTGATCAACTAATGACTACATTTAATAAAATATATTTAATTTACTCTGCAGCAGTGGAAGAGCAACTTAACTCTATAAGTTCTCACCCTTTGATAGTAGATAATGCCATTAACTTACGCATTGTAAAACTTTCAGAATTAGCCTCTATTCATATTGATGATGGCTTAAGCCATGCTTTAGTTTGGGTCGAGCAGCAGCATTATCCACAGGTTTTACGCTGTGCTGAAAACAAAAAATTATCTTTGGGGTTTTTACCTATAAAAGGTGACTCTCTCAGTCAGTTTTATAAAAATCTAGATTTACCTAAAAGTTTTGATGATTGTTTACAAATTGCATTACAGCAAGATCCTTTATTTATAGACTTAATTATTTGTAATGACGAGGTTGTGACTGATGGTGTTAATTTAGAGAATCAAACAACAATGCTTGAGTTTATAGGTGATAGCCACACTTATAATGGTTTTCATAAATTTATATTTCAAGTAAAACGATTTATACATGCATTTTCTCTAACACCTCAGCCTGTTACTTTAATTACTGCAAAAGATAAAACTGTTTCAACCGCTATTACAGGAATGGTGCTACTAGATTTTCACAAAAGTGGTGCTCTGGTGCAAATGTTTCAAGAATCGGTCTCTTTAAAAGATAGACGAGTTTCAGTCGCATTATTTGCACCACAATCTATATTATCTTATTTACAGCTTTCTTCTTCGACCTTTTTGGGGGCATCAAAAAAGAATTTGCCACAGCAGCTTGGTTATATACGTACAGAGTCTTTGCTTGTTAAAACACCTGTGGATACACATTATTTGGTTAATAATAAACCTTTAACGACACGTGAGTTAATTATAGAAACTCTCAGTGTTGGCGTGCAGGTAAATGCGGGGGATAAGTTTAGAGAGGCGCAGCAATTTACTGATGATAAAGAAAATGTTATCAGTGACCAGTTACCACAACAAGATAGCCGAATTAAGTATTTAGCTGAAACATTACCCTTTTTTTCGCATGCTTTAGAATCAGATTTTAAAGATTTATTTCTTTCACTTAAAGACAATGCCTGTATTAGCAGTACTTATGTTTTGCTGATGGTATTGAGTACTTTATTGGCTACTTTAGGTTTGTTTTTAAATAGCCCCTCTGTAGTAATTGGTGCAATGGTTTTAGCGCCTTTAATGGCTCCGATTATTTCTTTATCAATGGGTTTGTTACGCTCAAATAATGATTTAAGTCAGCGTTCATTTGTAACCTTATTTACAGGGATGTTTATAGCTTTATCACTTTCCGCTTTAATGGCATATTTATTACCTTTTCAAGAAATTACCAATGAAATAGAAGGCCGCTTACATCCTTCTACTTTAGATTTACTTGTAGCTGTGCTTTCTGGGGTGGCGGGTGCTTTTGCTAATGCCAGAGAAAATATTGCAAAAAGTCTACCGGGCGTTGCCATCGCTGTCGCTTTAGTTCCCCCATTATGTGTTTCTGGAATAGGGATAGGTTGGTGGAATTTTGATGTGTTTTACGGGGCAATGTTGCTATTTTTGACTAACTTAACAGGCATTATTATGGCTGCAGGGTTATCATTTATGGTTATTGGTTTTGCCCCTTTTTCAAGGGCAAGAAAAGGCATTGTACTCTCTGTTTTTATGGTTTCAGTTATTTCTGTTCCCCTCTATTTATCATTTGTTAATATGCAACAAATTGCTGTGGTAAAAAAACAATTGTTAGGGCAGAATTATCATATTGGTGGCCAACAACAGCAATTACGTAATGTAAAAGTTTGGCTTGGAGAGCCTTTAAAGATTAGTGCAGATTTAATCGGTACGCAACTTCCTGATGCCAGTATTTTGGCTCAATTTGAACAACACTTTGCTGAGCAATTTGGAAAAGCTGTTACAGTCGATTTTTCTGTGAGGTTGGTGGCTGAAAGTTACTTTGTCAATAATGAAAAAAAAGGCTTGTGAAATGAATATAATCAATCATACTAATATTTAAAATAAAGGCCGACATTAAATTGTCATAATAGAAATATATGATGAGCGGATTTGTTTATCAATTATATGCAGGCAACTCAAATCGAAACAGAGAATCAAGTGTCAGATAATATACCTATGGAAATAAACGAATTAGAAAAGCCTGAATATTATATTAATCGTGAGTTAAGTTTATTAGAGTTTAATGTGCGTGTTTTGGCGCAAGCAAAAAATGAATATGTTCCTTTGCTTGAGCGCCTTAATTATTTATGTATTTCTAGCTCTAATTTGGATGAGTTTTTTGAAGTGCGGGTTGCCAGTGTTTTACAAATGGCAAATATTGATCCTGAAGCTTGTAGTTCTGATGGCTTAACCCCCAATGAACAATTAGACAAAATTTGTGCTAAGGCTCATGAATTGGTGGAAGATCAATATCATGTGCTTAATGAAATACTAATCCCTAAGCTTAAAGAAGAAGATATTCGATTTGTACGGCGTGATAAATGGACTGATGTACAAAGAAAATGGTTGGCGAAATATTTTAATGAGGAATTATTGCCAATTCTAACGCCGGTTGGTTTAGATTCTGCTCACCCTTTTCCTCGAATTCTAAACAAAAGTTTAAACTTTATTATTTCTTTAACAGGTAAGGATGCCTTTGGTCGAAATAGTGGGTGTGCAATTTTACAGGTGCCTCGGGCTTTACCTAGAATTATTCAGTTACCAGCAGAAGAAACAAAAAGTGGTCCCTATGATTTTGTATTTCTGTCTTCAATTATTCATGCCTTTGTAAATGAGTTATTTAATGGAATGACTGTAAAAGGTTGTCATCAATTTAGAGTGACGCGTAATAGCGACTTTTTTGTTGATGATGATGCTATTGATGATTTACTTCATGCGGTAGAAGGTGAATTGGTCATGCGTAACTATGGTGATGAAGTGCGCATGGAAGTTGATGAGAATTGCCCTGAACAAACGGTTGATTTTTTACGAGAACGCTTTAGATTAAATATTGATCGAATCTTTAAAACCAAAGGCCCTGTAAATTTAAGTCGCTTACAAGCTATTTTTAGTTTAATTGAACGTCCGGATCTTAAATTCGCTCCGTTTAAACCTTACGCTCCTACACAGTTAGGTAGAAAGAGAAATGTGTTTGATGCGATAAAAAAACAAGATATTTTATTACATCACCCTTATGAATCATTTTTGCCAGTTGTTGAATTTATCCGTCAAGCAGCTGTTGATCCTTCAGTATTAGCTATTAAGCAGACACTCTATAGAACTGGCGTTGATTCACCTGTTGTAAGTGCCTTAGTTAAAGCCGCAAGAGCAGGAAAAGAAGTAACCGTTGTTATTGAGTTACGTGCGCGATTTGATGAGAAAGAAAATATAGGCTTGGCAGCAAAACTTCAAGAGGCCGCTGTTCATGTGGTTTATGGTGTGGTGGGTTATAAAACACATGCCAAAATGTGCCTTGTATTAAGAAAAGAAGGTAAAACCCTGCGTAACTATGTTCATTTAGGGACAGGTAATTACCATCCTAAAACTGCGCGTCTCTATACTGATTACGGTTTGTTTTCTTGCCATAAGGAATTGGGTGAAGATGTTAGGCGTATTTTCGTTCAATTAACAAGTTTAGGTAAAGTAACTAAGTTAAATAAACTTTTACAGTCTCCTTTTACACTTCACGATGGCTTAATTAAAAAAATTGAGCGAGAAATTGAGCATAAGAAAAGTGGCAAGCCAGCTAAAATTATTCTTAAGGTTAATGCTGTTGTTGAAGAGTTATTAATTCAAGCGTTATACAAAGCATCTCAAGCGGGTGTTGAAATAGAATTAATTGTTCGAGGCGTCTGTTGTTTAAGGCCAGGGATTGCAGGCATTTCAGAAAATATAACGGTGCGTTCAATTATCGGGCGATTTTTAGAGCATACGCGTGTTTATGTTTTTGAAAATGGCGGTAATTGGGAGGTCTATGGTGCAAGTGCTGATTTAATGAATAGAAATATGTTCAGCCGTGTTGAAACCTGTTTTCCTATTGATAGTAAAAAGTTACATGATAGAGTTCTAGCCGATTTAGACTGTTATTTAAAAGACAATACCCAGTCTTGGATATTGAAAAGTGATGGAAGCTATTTACAACGTAAACCAGAAGAAGGTGAAGAGGTCATTACGGCTCAAACTATTTTACTTAAGGGAATGCAGAAATAGTTTTTCTGTAGAGTATTTAGTAACTGCTTTTTGGCGCGCAGGTTTTAACCTGCATTCTTGAGCGTAAGAGCAGGCTAAAGCCTGCGCGCCAATAATGAACTATTTTTATTGAAGTGGCTTTAACCCATTAGCAGGTTTTAATCTGTAGCTAGCTCAGGTATAAATACTTTAAAAATTGCGCCCCCAGCAGGGTTATGTTCGGCCCATATTTTTCCTTTATGGGCTAGCATAATTTCTTGGCTAATCGCTAAACCTAAACCTGTCCCACCAGAACCATCTTTGGTTTTACTACTTTGAATAAATTTATTAAAAATACTTAATAATTCATTATCTGGAATACCAATACCTTGGTCTGCAATAGAGATTAAAATTCCAGTAGTCTTTTTGGTGTCAGTAGCTCTTTTTCCTATAATGCTATCTGAGTTTTCAATATTAATTGTGATTTTCTTGTTTTCTGGTGAATAATTAATGGCATTAGCAAGTAAATTACTTAAAACCTGAAGTATTTTGTCTTTATCACAAGAAATGATTGCTGAGTTTTTTGCTTGATTTAGTTCGAAATTAATATTTTTTTCTTTGATTTTGGCTGAATATTCATTATAAATTTGCTGGCTGAGTAAAAACAGATCATTCTTTTGAATGTTTAACTCTACCTTTCCTGATTCAAGTTTTGATAAATCAAGTAAGGCATTTAATAAGGATAATAAGCGCTGACTACTGGTTTCGATATTGCTTAAAAATTTATGTAGTTTAGCAGTGCTCTGATCATTTAAGGGCTGTGATTTAAATTGCTTTAGGCATAAATGAGTAAAGCTAATAATTGCATGCATAGGTGTTCTAAGTTCATGCGACATATTGGCCAAAAACTCACTTTTGGCAATATTTGCAATTTCAGCTGCATTTCTTGCTTGTTTTAAATCTGTTATTTGCTCATCAACCAAGTCTTGTAAATGATCTCTATGTTGCTCTAATTGACTTTCATATTGTTTTTTTTCTGATATGTTAATTAGAATACTTAAATATTGATAAGGTATTCCGTGTTCATCAAGAAAAGGGGTGATGCTTTCAGTAAACCATGCTTTTTCACCCTGTTTGTTTAAGTAGCAAGTCTCTCCAACCCAAGGTACACCTTGAGCTAAAAATTGCTTTTGTTGTTGTAATAGTAATTTATTATCCGAACTGTCATTAATTTCTGCTTGAATGGATAGCTCACCAATAAACTCAATACGCTTTCTTTCAAGCATACGACAAAAGTGATTGTTGATATCTATAACACGAAAATCTTTATCTCTCATAATTACGCCAGTAGCAAGCTCTAGGGCGTGTTTATGGTCTTCAAGTTCCTTTTCGAGTTTTTTATTTAGTGTGACATCCCGAAAAAAACAAACAATAACGTCATTTTCTGGATTATCTGTTATATCTTCGGCGAAAGGGTCTTCTTCAATGGAATCATCAAAAAGGACTATGTTTTCATTACTAGCTTGGCCTGTTGAAACATACAATAAAATATCAAACCCCATTCTATGTTTTCCAGATAATGGAATATCTGTTGAAGCGCGAGAAGATATAAAGTAATTGATATAGGCGCCAACATTACCATCAACCCAGTCAGGGCAGGGTATTAAGTCAGGGATTTTACGGGTGATAACCTCGCTTTCACTATAACCAAATATATGCTGAGCGGCTATATTGAATGATTCAACTTTGCCATCTGGAGCGAATGTAATAATGCCATCTGAGGCATTATGAAGTAGCGATTGTAGTTTTGCTTGTGCTGTTATTAGTTTATTACCAGCCTGAGAGAGTTCGGTGTTTTGTTTTTTTAAAGTGTTTAGATCTTGAATTACTTGAGTAATTTCTGTTGATTCAGGTGTGTTTATTGACTTCATTTTAGAATAAAATATTAATCCAAAGTAAGTTGAGCGCGTACTTCATTACCTTTTCCTCTGTATTCAACTAAGGAAAAACTTAATTTGTTTGCAATAGCAATACCTCTACCATGTGAGTCCATTACCCGATTAGGATCAAAGTCCATATATGTTTCCCAGTCAAAACCTTCACCTTGATCAGTAATAATGATTTCAATTTTATTTTTTAGGCGTTGAAAATTTAGAGTGGCTATCTTGTCTTTATTTTGTTTGAGTAATAAGCGTGCAGAAATTTCTTCAACCCAGGTTCCTTTTTCATTAAGTGCTGATTTTTCATCATAAGTAATTCCCAAGTTACCATGTTCAATAGCATTAACCATCAACTCAGTGAGTCCCATCACTATCTTTTCAGGTTGGGGACAAGCATTTGATACTAAGGATGCAATTGAACGTGCTTCATCGAGGGTTTTATATTCAAATACAGCTAAATTAAGCATTCCCATGGTGAGTTTTGTTTGCTCAAGAGATTGCTGAATTGCTTTATAACGTAGACTGTCATTAACGGCTGTTTTAACAACTGATAATAAAACCTCTTCATTAAATGGTTTTGTTAAATAATAAAAAGCACCTGCATTTAATCCCTCAGCAATATCAGCCACACTCGCTTTGGCTGTTTGAAAAATTATAGGGCGATGTTGCAAAATAGGATGTTGTTTTAGTTTTTCTAAAACTTCCATACCACTCATATTGGGCATCATTCTATCAAGAAGAATAACATCGTAGATTTCCGGGTCTTTTTCGAGCATTGCCCATGCAATAGCACCGTCTGTTGCAGTACTTGTTTGATAGTCTTCAGATAGGTATTCAGTAATAATTTCTAAGTTTAACTCTTCATCATCAACTATTAAAATATGAGCCTTATTATTTTCCATGATGTAGTATCTTTATTTAATTGAGCTTTAGTTTGTTATTAGAATTGATTATAGATGAAAAAAAACCAAAAGGTAGTGGGGTTTGCACAATTAGGCGACCCAGTATTGAGACTGCATGCTGAAACAGTGGAAGATATTAATTCCCTTAAAATTTCTACGATAATAAATACTATGCGTTCTGAATTATCAAATTCAAACGGTGTAGGTTTAGCAGCTCCACAGATATTTGAGTCCGTATGTATTGTTATTATCGCTTCCCGACCTTCTAGGCGATATCCTCTAGCGCCTGAAATGGAAGCTGTGGTTATGATTAATCCTAGTTTTAAAGTTATATCTAATGATATAAAGACAGATTGGGAAGGCTGTTTAAGTGTTCCTGGGATTAGGGCATTAGTCCCTAGATATACAAAAATTGATATTAGTTACCTAGATGAGCAAGGTAAAAAGAAAAAATTAATTGCTGAAGATTTTGTTGCTCGTATTTTTCAGCATGAATATGATCATTTAAACGGGCTGGTTTATCTGGATCGAGTAGAAGATAATAAAGACATTATTTCTGAATCTGAATTTCAAAAGATGATGGAAGGTAACTGAATTTGATATTAGCATAATTTATATTGGGCGAACGGAATGAATAATAACAATGTATTAGAATACGAAAACATACCTCAAGTTGCTATGGATGCAATGAATGGTGTGCATAAAGATGAGTTAAATATTGTAAATAACGTACATGCTGCAATTGTTGCAGGCAATAAAAATGAGGTTTCTGTTTTATGTGCGCAGTGGTTAGAACATACTAAGGCTCATTTTGATAGAGAGAATATGATGATGGAAAAATATGGGTTTCCAGCTATTCATTGTCATCAAGGTGAACATATTGAAGCCTTAAAAGGTCTGGAATTAATTATACAAACATGGAAAAGTACACAAGATTTAAATGAATTAAAAGCTTACGTTTCTGTTGTTTGGCCTGAATGGTATGTTAATCATATCTCTACTATGGACACGGTTACTTCTGCTTTTATTAAGCAAGCTATGTTAAATGCTAACTAGCACTCCCCGTCTATTTCTTGCCAGAGTGAAGATAACAAGCTAATATTATTGATTGTATCGTGAAATGTTCCTTATTTCTTGAGGGATCTAAAGCATAAGTAGCATCGTAAAATTACACTATAAAATGTTTAAAGGAGAAAAATATGTATAACAAAATGGCAGTGTTTATCTTAATCTTTATCACTACAATTCTGAGTGGTTGTACAAGTCATTATTATAGACCTGTTGAAGATGTTGATCTGGTTGAGGTCAGTTATGATTCAGTAGATAGACTTTTGGAAGAAGTAAGCCAACCTATTCCAAAGGGATCGCTTATTGTTGTTAGTACTTTGGTAAATGTTAATGACTTAGAACAAACATCTGCATTTGGTCGTATTGTTTCAGGTCAAATGGCTTCAGCATTTAACAATTCTGGCTATCGTATAAAACGTATGGAAATGCCAACAAAGTTTTTTGTTGAAGATAAAGGTGGCATGCTACATTTAACCGATGAAGCACTTCAGTCGCTGAATAAGCATCAAGCTTCAGCGATAGTTGTTGGGGTTTTTGCTGCTGGTAGTAGAACAGCTTATGTTTCTTTACGTGTTGTTGATATTCTTAGCCAAAATACTATTTCTTCAACTGATTTCTCAGTACCTATGGGGCCAGACACTAGTCTTTTATTAGAGACAAATGACACAGGTGATGCTAAGCCTGAATCTGTATCTTTAAATTGATTTATTAGTTCATAATTTAAAGATAACAACTTTTTTGATTAGAAAAGAATAACCAGTAATTAAAATATTATTTTAATTACTGGTTAAAGAATCTAAATACTACTCCCCTTAAAAACTGTATATCATCATTCAGGACATTATCAGATGAATGGGCTGAGGATAGAAAAGACCTGAATTAGTGTCTTATTCTGTTATTCCTAAAATGATGAGAAAGCAGGCAACCCCTTATCAATAAAGAAGACTGTATTTGTAGGCTATAGGTTTTTCAACTAAGCTTTCAACTCAGTTTCAGTAAGGAGTTACTCTTGTTAACTTTTAATGGCATCAAAAGAGTTTTGTTGATTAGTTTAAAGTTCATCTATAATTTTCAGCAAACGCTTTTATTATCCATATTGCCAGTCTTAGTTCTAATTCTATCCTCTAGCAATGCTCAAGCTTATGGAGAAGCTAAAAGTTTAGATAAGGGTTGGCAATATCATTGGGGTGACTCTTCATTTAATAGTGATGGGGTTCCTGAGTGGACTATTAAAAACTCTGATCAAACAGGATGGAAGAATATTGATTTTCCATCTAATCCACCCAATCGTTATGGCCAAAAAAATGTTTGGTATCGAACAACACTGCCAAATAACATTTGGCGTGATCCTGTTATATATATTTTTAGTGTAGATTTAATTACAGAGGTCTATATTGAGGGTCGTAAAATTTATCAGTATGGTTCTTTTGATAAATATGGGCAAGGGCGGTTTGAAGGCTGGCCGTGGCATATGATTAGCCTACCTAATGATTTTGCAGGCAAAGAAATCTATTTTAGGGTGTTTTCCTCAGCAAGCGATATTGGTTTATGGGGCGAAGTTAAGCTGATGGAACGCATAGATCAAATTCTATATATCTTAAATAATTCCTTAAAAGATATTGTAGTTAGTGGTTTATCTTTATTGATTTCATTATTAGCATTAATTTTTGCTTTTTTTAATACAAATCGCCAAACATATTTTTTGATTTTCTTTTTTACCCTATCATCTAGTGTTATGTTGTTTGCTCAAAGTCAGGCAAAGCAACTTCTGTTTAATGCTCCTTTAGTTTGGGATCATATTGCCGCAACAACATATTTTGTTCTACCCATTATCATGGCTCTTTTATTTAAGTCTTGGTATCAATGGCGATTTACAAAGCTTATTCAAGCAATTTGGAAGTTTCATGTTGTATTTTTAGTCCTTGCTATTGGTGGTTCAATTGCTGGTTTTGTTGAATTATCGACTATGTATTTGATGTTTGATTTATTGCTAATGGTAAGTTTGATTGTTTTATTTATGATTGCACTTATAGAATATAAAGTCGTTGAGAAAGACGTTAAAATAATGATTTTTAGCTTTGCTGTATTTAGTCTTTTTCTTTTGATTGATATGGGCGTTGCGCATAATATTTTACCCTGGACCCGTATGCCTATCGCCTTGGGACTACTGTTATTTTCATTCACACTCGTTGTTGTTTCTTTACATCATTTTTCTGTCGTACAAATTGAGTTAAAAGAGTTGAATGTGTCTTTAGAGAAAAAAGTAGAAGATAGGACTCAAGAGCTTAAACGACTTGCTGGAATTGATTCATTAACTGAATTAATGAATCGACGCGCTTTTTATACGGAATCTAATCATATCTTTAATAGCTCTAAACGACATAAGCACGATATGTCGGTATTAGTGTTAGATATTGATTATTTTAAAGTGTTTAATGATTCTTTTGGGCATGCTATTGGTGATGAAGTTATCGTTGCGCTTGCAAATTGTATTAAAAACGTTTGTAGAGAAATTGATTTAGCAGCAAGATTTGGTGGTGAAGAGTTTGTAGTATTGCTTGAAGATACTGATAAAAAGGGTGCAATGATATTTGCTGAACGACTACGCCAGACGATTAGTGAAATTGAAATACAAAATGTAGATAAAAAGGTTACTGCAAGTATTGGTGTTAGCTATCTTAACCAAGGTACAGAAAATATAAATGAGCTTATTGTACGTGCAGATAAGGCGATGTATATAGCTAAAAATAATGGTCGAAATAACTGTCAGCTTGGGTAATATGTTGACTTGATTTTAACCCATCATCCTAGCTTTCTCCAGCCTCAGCAGAAGAAGGAAGAACAGACGAACTTATAATCTGTGGTTTGTATATAGCCATGAAATACTAAATAAGCTGAATGAAAAAAACAGATAAAAAATTAGATAATCAAATATGCAAGGTATTGACTAATGCTTGCGAAACAGCAAAGTCTCAAGTAGATGGCTTTCAATGGCTTACGCATTTAGTTAATTACAATCAGTTTCCAGAGAGTCTATTGATCATCTGCATATTTGATACTAAGACTGAACTTGAACAAGCTCAACAAGAAAGCCAAAATTTAGTTATTGTTAGTTTAATAAAAAATGAACTTAAGCAGATAAATATCAGATTCAACGATATAAAGAGTCATGTTTTATTCGATACGGAAGAAGCATGTGAGGTTCAGCATAATGGAAATTGGCAAAAGCGGTTTAAGGATATCTCTATTAAGTAAGTTAGTAATATATGTAATCTTTCAATAGCGTTCTATTTTTTTATACAGAGAATTTAAAGCCGTAAAACACTTTATTGTGACATTATTATGAAACAATCCATAAACATGTGGGAGCATATAATAAAATAAAAAAAGTATAAGAATTCCCCCAGTTTTTGAAGGTTAAATCTTAAATAATTAGCTAAGTACTTATTGGAAAAGAGATTATTATTTTATACACAATGGCTGTGGATAACTCTGTGAGTAAGTTCTCAATATCTCACTCAACCCCTTTAATAGATAGCTGTTGAATTAAATTGATCAGTTTTTATACAGTGACAAAGACTGTATTTAATTCAATGGCTTATGTTTGTCAATGGTATTGGCTGTATTTTATTTTGTTCAAATGTTTGACAAATTTAGTTACTTGCACAAAATGTGTATAAGTCATTGATTGTTTATAAAGTGACTTTAATTGGTGTGACTTTATAAGGTTTTACTGCAACAACTAATAATGTGTTGTTTGTTATTGTGTAGGATAAATGTTTTTTATTTTAAAAGGAAAGAATAATGGCAAAGATTTTATTTTTAGCAGCTAGTGTTAGGAAACAATCTCTTAATAAGAGGTTAGCAAAGTTAGCGGCTAATATAGCGGAAGAGGCAGGCGCTGAAATTACTTTTGTTGACCTAAACGATTATGAGTTGCCTTTATATAATGGTGACTTAGAAGTAGAGCATGGCCTTCCTGAGGCAGCTAAGCAGCTAAAGAAAATTTTTATTGCACATGATGGTTTTTTTATAGCTTCACCTGAATACAATAGCTCTTTTTCTCCGTTATTAAAAAATACCATTGATTGGCTATCCCGAGCACATGAAGAAAATGAAGTACCTTTATCTGCTTATAAAGGAAAAGTTGCTGCTATAGCTGCGATTTCTCCGGGTGCATTGGGTGGTTTACGAGGCCTTGTTTCATTACGTATGTTATTGGGGAATATTGGTGTTACAGTTGTTCCTTCTCAAGTTGCAATTGGTTCAGGTTTTAAGGCCTTTAATTCAGAAGAAGAGCTAATTGATGAGAAACAAGCGGGTATGCTTAAAGCTACAGTCGATGAGTTATTGCGAACTGCTGATAGATTAAAGTAAATAAAAAGACATGGAAATATTTGTATAAGGGGAATTGATATGAGTTGGAGGGAGAAAACACATGAAGATACATACAGTGATCAAGAAATTGAGCAACGCCTAAAAGAAGAATTACCTCATTGGTATTTGGAAAAAGGCTGGATTCGACGTAAGTATAAAACCAGTGGCTGGAAAGGCACATTGATGGTTGTTAATACAGTTGGACACCTTGCTGAAGTGGCTTTTCATCACCCTGATTTAACAGTTTCCTATGCTTTTGTGATTGTGAAATTAATGAATCATGCAGCAAAAGGTATTACCAATAAAGATTTTGAGTTAGCTTATAAAATTGAAGAAGTTGTTATGTGGAAACCTAGTAATGAAGGAGGTGCTTTAGTAGGAACGCCTGATGACCCTAGGTTTAAATATATAAAATATGACAAGTAAACTCGGGCGGTATTATTTAGGGTTGTAGAGACAAGGCATGCCTTGTCTCTACTTTAGATAACCCCAGATAAAAGTTGGAATGATTAGCTGTCAAAATTTATGGTATTAAGAAAGGCACCGATTAACCCAATAACTTCCAGCTTAAGTCCTCGCCAGCTTTAAGGGGGGTAATTGTCTTATCATTTACTTGATAAGTTGCTGGTACAGTCCAAGTTTGTTGTTGTAAGGTTATTGATTTAGAGTTTCTGGGTAAATTATAAAAATCAGCACCAAAGAAACTAGCAAAGCCTTCAAGTTTATCTAATGCGCCTGCTTGGTCAAATACTTCAGTATAGAGTTCTATTGCGGCATAGGCACTGTAACAACCAGCGCAACCACAGCTACTTTCTTTAGCACCCGTTAAGTGAGGCGCACTGTCAGTACCTAAGAAAAACTTAGGGTTTCCACTTGTAGCAGCTTCAAGTAATGCTTGTCTATGATGTTCACGTTTTATAATAGGTAAACAATAATGATGTGGACGAATGCCACCAGCTAAAATGGCATTACGGTTAAACATTAAATGTTGTGGCGTAATGGTAGCTGCGACTTTACTCGATGCGGCTAAAACAAAATCTACAGCTTCTTTAGTGGTGACATGTTCAACGACAATACGAAGATCAGGAAAGTTTTTAACAATATCATTTAAGCTGGACTCGATAAAAACTTTTTCTCGATCAAAAATATCACAATCTGGATTAGTTACTTCGCCATGGATTAACAAAGGCAAATCAACTTGTTCCATTGTTTCTAAAATAGGGTATATACCTTTTAAATCACTAACACCTGAATCAGAATTAGTTGTAGCACCAGCAGGGTATAATTTTATGGCATGAATAAACTCTGATTCAGCCGCTTTTTTTACTTCATCCTGGGTTAAATCACTGGTGAGATAAAGTGTCATTAATGGGTTAAAGCTAGAATCAGCGGGAAGTGCTTGCAATATCTCTTGACGATAAACTAAAGCTTGATCAACGGTTAGTACTGGCGGATTTAGATTGGGCATAATAATTGCGCGAGCAAATTGATTAGCCGTATGAGCGATGACTGTTTTAAGAATATCGCCATTTCTAACATGTAAATGCCAGTCATCTGGTCGAATGAGTGTTAATTTATTCATAGTGTTTGTATTTTTCTATTAGAATAGTCGGTTATTCTGTGAATAGTACTTGAAAAATCGTATTCGAGTCCTTATTTCTAAAGATATTTTGTTTTTTTGGAGTGCCTTGTGCCTATATATGAATACCAGTGTCAGGCTTGTGGAAACGAGCATGAAGCTTTACAAAAAATGAGTGCAGAGCCTTTAGTTACTTGTCCTGCATGTAGTGAACCGGAATTAAAGAAAAAAATTTCAGCTGCTGGCTTTAGATTAAAAGGCAATGGTTGGTACGAAACAGATTTTAAAGGTGGTTCTAAGAAGAGTGGGGCAGAAGCATCTGCTAAGCCTAGTGGAGGCAGCTGTGGTAGTGGTGGCTGTGGTCATAAACACTAAAAATAATTTTATAGAGCGCTTTTCTTAGGTTTTATAAATTAAGCTTTAAAGGTTGAGTGCGGTTTCCCCCTGCTTTTCCTATATTTTAATAATATTCAATTTAATAGAGAATTAATATGCGTACGCACAAGTGCGGAGAAGTAACAAAAAAATATTTAGGTGAAACCGTAGCATTATGTGGATGGGTTCATCGTCGTAGGGATCACGGTGGGGTTATTTTTATTGACCTTAGAGATCGTGAAGGTTTGGTTCAGGTGGTTTTTAACCCTGATTCAGCAGAGACCTTTGCAATTGCAGAAAGCGTGCGTAGTGAATATGTCTTAAGAGTAGAAGGTGTAGTAAGAGATCGTTTAGAAGGTACTGTTAACCCAAATATGAAAACGGGCGAAATTGAAATTTTGGTCAGTCATATTGAAGTATTAAATGAATCGGATACTCCACCTTTCCCTATTGAAAGTGATATAGAAGTTAACGAAGAAATGCGTTTGCGTTACCGTTATATTGATTTGCGTCGTACTGAAATGCAAAAAAATATGCGTGTGCGTAGAGATGTAACACGTAATTTACGTAACTTTCTTGATGATGAAGATTATTTTGAAATTGAAACACCCATTCTAACTAAAGCTACTCCTGAAGGGGCGCGAGACTATATTGTCCCTAGCCGTACTCATGAGAACTCTTTCTTTGCATTACCTCAGTCACCACAACTGTATAAACAGCTGTTAATGATTGCGGGTATGGATAAGTATTATCAAATTGTGCGTTGTTTCCGTGATGAAGATTTACGTGCGGATAGACAACCAGAGTTTACTCAGATAGATATTGAAACATCATTCATGAATGAAGATAAAATCATGGATACGATGGAAAGAATGATCAGAAAATTATTTGCTGA
>ENA-OSET01000431-OSET01000431.1-sediment-metagenome-genome-assembly--contig:-NODE-431-length-47112-cov-5.388987_pt1 | contig 47112 bp, 42 predicted proteins | sample MGYA00237882_ERZ534229 | MGnify/ENA primary metagenome ERZ534229 (study PRJEB26408, sample SAMN06266212) | sediment metagenome | isolation source: Hudson Canyon methane seep mesocosm | place: USA:Hudson...
TCACCCGGTTACCGGTGATCTATGGGAGGGAGAACACGGCCCACAAGGGGGCGATGAAATTAATATAGTTCAAGCCGGCCTCAACTACGGGTGGCCAGTGGTAGGTTATGGTGTGAATTACGGAGCGGGAGAGCCTATACACGGTACTCAGACTCTCGCTGATATGGAGTCTCCGCTCCATTATTGGGTGCCGTCTATCGCAACGTCAGGCCTGATGATTTACAGCGGCAACAAGTTTCCCAACTGGATAGGTAATATCTTTGTCGGTGGCTTAAAAGGTCAGCAGCTAGCACGGATATCATTGAGCGCCGACGCCAAGACAGTGGAGGGCGAAGAAACATTGGTGAAAGGCTTGGGTCGAATCAGGGATGTTCGTCAAGGTCCCGATGGATATATCTACCTTGCAGATGAAAGTAATGGAGTCATTGTTAGATTAGAACCGTCTAACTAACGCGCGTCCAGAAACCGCTCGTTTCCTGCAGGTCGGGATTACTGTGGTGTTAATGCCCGACATGAAAAGCGTGATGGATAATGTCTGGATGATCGGGGTAAAAACGCGACTTACAAAAGAAACACAAATTTCAAATCGGTATTTTTAGGCGGGCACTAACTAATAATTTATGTCGAAAAGATATAGTGCTCTTTTTTCCAGGATCATTAATCTTCCAGAAAAATCGGATGTCGATTAGCTGTTGTTTCGAGTCAACATTCTTTGTTAGGCTTAGAGCCATTTTAAGACAACTTAAAGTGCAAGGAAAGTATGGCTGTGTCTATTCAAAGATTTAACAAAATATTGGTCGCTAATCGCGGTGAAATCGCTGTTCGAGTTATCAGGGCGTGCCGGGAGCTTCACATTATGTCTGTCGCTGTATATTCAACGGCGGATCAGCATAGCTTGCATGTTGAGCTAGCCGATGAGGCTGTTTGCATTGGCGAACCCGAGGCGGCAAGTTCCTATTTGAATATTGATAAAATTATTGGCGTTGCCAAAGAATTAGGCGCGCAGGCGATTCACCCGGGTTACGGTTTTCTTGCTGAAAACCCGGGATTTGCAGAAGCATGTGAGCAAAATGACATTGTGTTTATCGGCCCGAGTGCTGAAAGCATGCGAGCTGTTGCGGCTAAAGATACGGCACGAGAATTGGCCGATTCCCTTTTGATTCCGACTATTCCCGGTCTTAATGTTGTCGGCAAGTTCGGCACACAATTCTCGAGTGAATGTGAATCCATAGGTTACCCGTTATTGCTTAAAGCGGCGGCCGGCGGCGGCGGTTTGGGGATGCGGGTTGTAGCAGAGTCCGGTGCGCTGGAGTCTGACTACGGCGCCGTTTGTCGCGAGTCGTTACAGGCCTTTGGTGATGACAAAATTATAGTGGAAAAATATCTCGGCGGAGCGCGTCACATTGAAGTACAGGTATTGGCGGATAATCACGGGCATTGTGTGCATTTGCACGAGAGAGATTGCTCGATTCAACGCCGGCGTCAGAAAATCATCGAAGAATCCCCCGCACGTAATTTACCCGCAGAAGTAAAACAACTCTTGTGCGATGCGGCTCTTACCTTGACGAAACATATCAATTATTGCGGGGCTGGCACCGTAGAGTTTTTATTGGATGAAGACAATCAGTTCTATTTTCTTGAAATGAATACTCGTCTGCAGGTTGAACATGGTGTTACAGAGGCCGTGACAGGTGTGGATATCGTGCAGTGGCAAATCAGGATTGCGGAGGGGGAAGTCCTTAGCTTAGCACAAGGTGATATTTCGCAGATCGGGCACGCGATTGAATGCCGTGTTTGTGCCGAAAGCCCCGAGTTGGATTTTATGCCAGCAAGCGGCTATGTTAGCTTCTGGCGAGCGCCCGAAACGCAGCGTTGTGATACCGGTATTCGTTCGGGAAGTCGTATCAGCGTGTACTATGATTCACTGCTAGCCAAAGTAGTCAGCTACGGACAAGATTTTAGCGAGGCAAATCGAAATCTGCAAACGGCTCTTAGTCAGACAGCCTTACTTGGTGTTGAGACCAATCTTAATTACCTACGTAATATCGCCGCCTCCAGCGCGTGGCGACAAGGTGAGGTCGATACCAGTTCTGTTGCACGTTATAAGTCAGAGTGGAGCGTTGCCATTGATGACCGCAGCCGCAACTATTTATTATGTGCCGCTATGGCGATTCTCAATGAGAAAGAAAATCAATTTGTGTGGCCGGGTCTTAAACACTACCCGCAAAAATGGCAAGTCAGCGGTGCGGTGTTTAATCTAGAAGTCGTAAGCCAGCGAGAAAATACCGTGGTCCAAACGGTTACCATTGAGGGTCAGGCTTACGATAGCCATGTGTTTTCAAGTGAAGGTTTAGCCGATCCTGCTCTTATCTCGATGGACATAGAGATTGCTAACCGCCGAGTACGAGTGGTCGGACTGTTGACGAATGACGGTGAGCGCATCTACGTGCACTGCGATACGCTTGGATCTCTATCGTTCTCCTTCGATACGGCTGATTCGGTTAAACAGGCAGGAGCTTCAGTCGATGTCGTTATTGCTCCAATGCCTGCCAAGATTGTTGCCATTCATTCTAAGGTGGGTGATGAGGTGCTTATTGGGCAGGAGTTATTACTCTTAGAGTCGATGAAAATGGAGACTCATTTGGCCGCTTCCCGAGATGGAAAAATTAAAGCAATTTATGTTGAAGAAAATGAATTGGTTGAATCCGGAAGTCCCTTGATAGAATTTGAAACGTAATATTGCAGCGCCAATTCAATGGTCGGTAACGGGCCCAAAGAGAGGTGTTTGATCGTTTCTAAGATTGTTAAGACGTTTCGTAAGAGATTTAATAAGAAGTTTGATCGGCTGGAAGCTTAATGTTGATTGAGCGATTAATGAGGTTTGTCGAGGAGTGCTGAATAGATGAGTTGGTTGGAGGAAGTAAAAGAGTTAAATCGTCGTAGAGAGCTGGCTTTGCAGCAGGGCGGTGAAGAGTCTATTCAACGCCATCACGAACGAGGCAAGCTAACCATCCGTGAACGCATCGATAATTTTCTCGACCAAGGGTCATTTAAAGAGTCGGGCAGAATTGCCGGTGGCGCCGTTTTAGATGACGATCTTAAAGTGGAATCTTTTTCTCCGGCAAATTACGTATTGGGGGTTGGGCGAGTTAATAATCGTTTAACAGCCGTTGGCGGCGAAGACTTTACGCTAAAGGGTGGGTCGCCTAATGGCGCTGGTTTACGCCGTAGTGTGTATGCTGAACACTTGGCGGTTCAACACAAAATTCCGATTGTACGATTTCTCGAGGGCGGAGGTGGAAGTGTCGGAGGTAGTCCCCCGGACCCAAAGCAACCTCGCACCGTAGGAAGCCCTGTGTTCGAGCGAAATCGGATGAAGATTTTTGGCGAGGCGTTGGGCTCAGTACCTGTTGCCTCCGCCGCACTGGGTCCGGTTGCAGGGTTTCCAGCGGCTCGCTTGGTGGCATCGCACTTTTCGGTTATGACCGAAAAGACTGCGCAGGTTCTTATCGCTGGACCATCAGTCGTTGAACGAGCTTTGGGTCGTCCTATTACAAAAGAAGAGTTGGGCGGAGCGCAAGTTCATTTGAAAAATGGCGTTGTCAACAATCTGGCTATCGACGAATACGATGCGTTTTATCAACTGCGCCGGTTTTTGAGTTATATGCCACAGAGCGTTTGGGAGCGAGCTCCGAGAAGTGCCTGTTCAGATCCAATTGATCGGAAGGACGAAAGTCTTTTGTCCGCTATTCCTCGTGATCGGACTCAAACTTTTGATATGCATAATGTCATTAATAGCATCGTCGATAAGGGTTCTTTTTTTGAAATATCATCTCAGTATGGCCTGGGTCAGATAACAGGTCTTGCGCGTATTAATGGTCAGAGTGTCGGCGTGACGGGAAATGATTGTCGCTTTTTTGCCGGAGCTATGACTGCCGACGGCTCCCAAAAGGTTCGTCGCTTTATTGAGATATGTGAGACCTTTCATTTGCCGATTATTAATCTTGTTGATGAACCGGGTTTCATGATTGGACCAGAAGCGGAAGCTCAGGCGACCATTCTATACGGAATGTCGACAGTGTTGGCCGCGGTGCAAGCGGAAGTTCCTTGGGCATCAATTATGGTGCGCAAGTGTTATGGCGTTGCCGCTACCGCACATTTTAGCGACCAGGGGTATACGCTGAGCTGGCCGAGCGTCGATTCTGGCGCGTTACCTATTGAAGGAGGCGTCGCTGTGGCATTTCGCAGGCAAATTGCTGAAGCGGCTGATCCTGAGGCGTTTAGGAAGGAAATGGAAGACCAGTTTGCTAAAAGTAAAAATCCCTATATATCAGCCGAATCTTTTGCTGTAAATGATATGATCGACCCGAGAGAAACTCGTCCTTATTTGTGTGATTGGATTGAATTAATTCAACCACAACTGGATGTGTTAGTAGGGCCGCGGGCGTTTACCTATCGTCCATAGTTAACGGGAAACTAAGACAGAATGGTAGATTAAGCGTTCTACATGACAACTATCGAAGCCTGTCATTAGGTCGTGGTTAATGTCTGAACTCTCGGGGTCTTGTAACAGGTTCAAAGCCAGCTCTTAATTTTCTGTTGTATAGGCCAATACCGGTTTGTAAATCAAACCATGCCTGGCGGTTTCGTCCCTGAGCGACTACCCGAAAAGCCGTTTGCGTGACCTCCAAGACTTCACTGGCCGTGCTATTAATATAGATTTTTTCTCCTGTTTTTAAACCTAAAAACTCTCCGCAATAATCGCTGTTTTCGGCAAAATTCTCGTCGTTCGCGCAGCTTTTGTCATCCGTGAAGCGCTCCTGCAGCATTGCATATTTTGCATTTAGTGCTTGCATGAATATGACGTTTCCGCCGCGGTCGGGGTGATGTTTCGCCACCAGCTTACGGTACTGATGTTTTAGTTCTTGCAATGATTGCGCTGCTGATAATTGTTGCATCCTGGCTCCAGTCAATTGGCGACTTGCGGCAACAGCTTGCCGATATCTCTGTTGTTATGTCTGTTGCAATGAGAACTGCATGATTTGTGCCATTGCTTGTGGGGCTGGCAGGCCTTGTTGGAAAGCGCGTGCCGTAATTGTCCATCAATCGTCATGGAGCAAATCAGAAATTGAATGGGTGCTACGGGGAAAACGCAGAATTAGTCTACAAAGTAGAATAAATACTTGTAATTTAAGTTATATCCTCTATATTGTAGATTAAATAAGCCGCCAGTATCATCAGCAATAAAAATATGACGGAGCAAGTGCAGTGACAGACAAAGAAAAATACCTGGGTGAGTTTGAACACATTTTGTTATTGGCTCTTATTAAGTTAGGCGCAGAATCCTATGGCGCGAAGGTGCGCAGGCTGCTCAAAGAGTCGATTGAAAGGGAGGTTTCGATTGGTGCTCTGTATGCCACTTTAGAGCGATTAGAGAAAAAGGGACTCGTTGAATCTTATGTGGGTGAATCAACTCCAGAGCGCGGAGGCAGAGCTAAGCGTTATTTCAAGGTTACCGCTAGCGGCGAATCGGCACTCAAAAGATCGCGTTCGGCAATGGATATTATGTGGAGCGGGATCGCGATTCGCAGTATGGCGTAGGAGTCAGTATGTCATTGAAGGAAGGAAACACACATTCACCGCACAAATTGGCGTATTCCATTTTGCTCTTTGTGTTACCCGCAGCAATTCGAGAGCAGGTGATAGGTGATTTATTTGAAGAATTTGATGAGTTGATACAAACCGACCGGAGTTTGTGGGCTGCTCATCAATGGTTTTGGCAGCAAAGTATTAGTACTGCTTTGCTTTATCTTTGGAATGAAAAAGGAGGGCTTATGGCCTTTATCGTGAGTATTCTAATTTTTGGCGCGGTGACTTTAATGGCAATGTTGGTTAGTAGCGGTTTGAAATATTACCTTGACTGGCCATCGCTTTTTCTTGTGATACCGCCAGCTATCGCTTTCGGTATAGCTGCGAGCTCATTCACTGCCTATAAAAATAGTCTGGCCTTTGCGTTTGTCGACCAAATTGAAATAGACGAGAAAGAAGCCAAAAGTGCCTGTCAGTTCTTACAGGTAACAGGGACATCGGCCATTTATATGGGGTTTTTCACAAGTATGATCGGTTGGATTTCTATGGCTACAAATATAACAGGCGACGATTTTTCTCAAACTTTCGGCCCCGCGTTTGCGGTCTCTGTCTTAACTATAATGTACGGAATGGGTTTAAAAATTCTGTGTTATACGGCTGAAAATAAAATACGGTTTCGCTATTTATAAAGATGTCTTGGGTAGAAACAAAGCGATTTGAACGGCTTCTTTTCTCGCTGCGTGCGATCGTTCTTTTCATGGATTATGGCGGCGTGAACGATGCGCTTTGTTGTAATGATTGACATTAACAGCGCAGTAACGGTACGAGAGATTTTGAACCTTTATTTGAGTTTCAATCAAGCTGGTTTGATGGCGAGAACGGAAAATTTAAGTTTCATGGAGAAATGTTCCAGCGATAGAGGTCCCGACAACTACATGATATTTCGTCAGTTGGCTGTCGGGTTAGCCTTTAAAGTTTTAGTTTAAGTTTAACCACGTCTTCACCTTCAATGGCTGCAGGCACAGCGCAACATAGCAGCACTTCGTCGTCGTTGGTTGCTGAAGAATGTTCGGTCTGGTATGCCACTTTGCCGGAAACAAGCGTCGTCTTGCAGGCACCACATTGTCCGCTTCTACAACCAAACTCAGGCGTGAAACCATGAGATTCGGCGAAGTCGAGGAGGGAGCCATCTGCGTCGGTCCAGGCCTGTTCGACTTTGGAGTCGGTGAATTCTATGATCGCTTCCGTCGCGATGGGTAACGGTGTGAATTCTGTCGTAGCGAGGTCGCCGTCTCTTTTTAATGAAGCCGGTCCGAACTCCTCGGCATAGACTCTGCAATCGCTGACTCCTAAGGCCCGCAAGATGTCGTAGGTACTTTGCATAAATCCGGTGGGCCCACAAAGGTAAAAATCATAGTCATCCAGGGGTAAAATCGCCTTTAACAACTGCGGTGAAATTCTGCCCTTATTGTGAAAATCCTGGCCGGGTTTTAAATTCGGCTCAATTTCACTGAGTGACCAAAACGCTCTTATCTGCCCCTCTGACGCAGCAGCCAGCTGATTTAGTTCGTCAAAAAAAGCCCGCTGTTGATGATTTTTTGCAGCGCCGATGAAGGTGATTTCGCGACCTGAGCGGGTGCGAGTTGTTTCGTTTAAGGCATGTTTGGCCATGGAAACCATTGGCGTAATCCCTACGCCGCCGGCAAGTAACACGGCAGGTCGCGTTTCTACAGCATCGAAGGTAAAGGCCCCGCAAGGTGCTTTTGCGTATAGAATATCACCAATCTGTACGTTTCCATGAAGATGGTTTGAAAATAGGCCTGCCGGTATATCGGTGTCGGGGCTGGTTTCACGCTTCACGCTAATGCGATAGTGTGCATCGGCTGGAGCACTCGATAAGGTGTAGGTGCGAATGTGGTCACGCCCATTTATCGGTGCTTTTACCGTCAAAAATTGTCCCGGTACAAATTTCGCAGGTTGGTGTCCGTGAGCCTCGAGGTAGAACGAGCTGATCACCTCACTTTCCTTGATTACATTTGTGACGGTATAAGGGAGCCATTGATTTTTTTGGGTCTCAGCCTGCTGTAGTTTCTCAGCCTTTTCCCAGGTTCCGGTCATGAGGCTATTTGGCGAGAACTCATCGAGTTTCCAGCGCAAAGGCAAGGCATGCGCGAGAAAACGACCGTGATCCAAGCGAAATTTCCACAGGCGTTCAGCGCCTTCAAAAAACTTTGTGTCTGGGCTGTCCCATAAAATTTCGACAGTTCCCGTGAGCGTCAGCAAGTGGCCGTTTTCGAAATCGATAAATAGTAATCCGGCCTTGGGATTTTCGATGAAATTTCCGAAGGTGTTGAAGTGGAAGTTACCCAGATAGTCAGGAATTGTCAGCGTGTTGTCGTTGTCGATACGGACAAAGCCGGGCCGCCCGCCGCGATGGGATACATCAGCGCCTTCACTGATTTCGCTACTGTTATTCAAGCCTTGTACGTAACTGGCAACAAAAAAGGTATCGCTATTGGATATCAAGGCTTTACTGCGTGCGTCAAAGGTTTGAAATTCTTGTACCTGGGAGGGGAGCATAGTTGATGCGTCGACTACTTCGATCTCGCGCTTCTGAATGTACTGCGGACAGTTCCCAAAGGCTTGGTCGATTTCGAGCCGCAGCTGTTCATCGGTGTTGTCTATGACATGTGCTGCTAGTCGATTGCGACGGCGCGACGTGAGCTCGATACCTAACAAACCCAGTCGAGCGCCGTTTTCCAAGGATTCTCCCAGCGGGTCACCTTCAACAGGTTTTGACTTTATGCTAAGGGTCTTTTCATTTTCCGACGTCATGAAGCCCGGCGTATTGAATAGTATTGATGCCCAGGGCCAGCCTCTTTTGTCCGCATGGCCAACAAAAACAAAGGGTAATTGTCGGTAAAAATCACGATGCTGGTCGGGCATGAACTCTCGAATCACTCGACTGCCAAAGCGCTCCATTTGATCTCGGACTCCCATTCGGTTTTGAGCCTCGTGCTCTCCCTGATGAAACGGAGAGCTGTTTGCGTCGGAGATATCGTCCACTGAATGGTCCATGTTTGTGCCTTTCTTGTTCGTAATGGCTATTGAGAGAAGGTTCATTGTTCGAATCTAGAATTATTCCACCTGGGGCGTTTGATACCACTGTTGACTGGGTGTTGGTATTCTCATTCGTGTTCTCAGGTCTGTTGCATTGTTCTTGTCGGTCAGTTTTTCTACTAAAGTTAAGGCAACTTCAATGGCCGTTCCCGGTCCCGTAGAACTGATAAAACTGCCATCTTCAACGATGGGCTCGTCAACGAATATAGCACCGTTGGCGATTAATTGCCGCTTTCGTTTCCCGCCAATTTGATGATAGGTGGTGGCTTTTTTACCTCTTAGAGCACCGGCTTCAGCGACCGGGATCGAAGCGACACAGACGCTCGCTATGATTTTGTTAGCCGCTGAAAAATGCTGAATAACAGCTAGAAATTCCGGGCTGAGCGCTTCATTATAAAATCCACCCGGTTCAAATCCCCCGGGGATAGCCAGAGCGTCAAAGCTGTTTAGATTGACCTCGTTAAGTAAATAGTTGGGCGTTATTTTTAAGCCAAATGTTGTTTCTATTAGAGGGCGTAAGCCCACGTCGATAAGTTGTATCTCTTCGGTTCCTATTAACGAAGCCCAGCCTAAAACGTCGGTAAAAGCCGCCATTTCAAGGGGTTCAACCCCATTTGCTAATAACATCATCACTTGTTTCATTGTGTTGCCCTGAGTCGTTTTTTCTCGTCTTGGTCGCTAAACCAAGTGCCAGTTTTTTAAGCGTGTTTTCAATACAAGTCCTATCAACACCCGTCCTATCGATACAAATCCTATTAATATATGCCCTGTCAATGAGACACGCATCAATGATTTTCATGCGGCGCATCACACAGTAAACCCACAGCGTTAATCCGGTCTGCTTGTTTGCAATGTCTTTACTAAGCGAAGTGGAAGCGCATTTGTAAAAAAGAACGGCTAACGAACATTTTGTGGGATGTTTGTTAGCCATGAGTTCAATAAAAATTAGGCGTTGAGGCCAACGGCACTCAATTGCATAGGCACAAATCCGGTTAGATTTTCAAAACGTGCCAGCCATTGCTTAATATTGGGGTATGCCTCTAGCGAAATCTCTCCTTCTGGTGCGTGGGCGATGTACGCATAATTAGCAACGTCAGCAATGGTTGGTAAGCTACTGACTAACCAATCGCGCCCTTCTAAATGACTGTCTAATTGTAAGAAGAGTGCCTCCGAGGCTGCAATTGCTGCCTCTTTATCGAGCCCGGCACCAAATACGTTGACCAGCCGTGCGACCGCGGGTCCGTAAGCGAGCTTGCCAGCTGCCACTGAAAGAAAGCGTTGAACGTTGGCGGCATCGACGGGGTTTTTTGGTAGCCATGTGCCGTCAGTGTCGTAGGTTTGAGCAAGGTAAACGAGAATGGCGTTAGAGTCAGAAAGGGTTATTTCACCGTCATCAATTGCCGGCACTTGACCGAAACTATTTTTCTGTAAAAAGTCGGCTTGTTTATGGGCGCCATTAGCTAGATCGACATCGATGATGTCTGTTTCCAGACCCAGAATCGATAGAAATACTTCTACTCGGTGTGAGTGGCCTGAAAGTGCGTGACGGTATAGTTTAATTGTAGACATCGTAATTACTCCAAAGGTTTGTAGTTAAATTTTCGTTAAGGTGGTAGTTGATATTTTTGTTAAGTTTGTTTAAGAATTTAATGTTGCCGGTTTTGGTAATCGTTTAAGTTGTTCGAGTTTAAGCAATTCTTCAAAGCCGCCAATTGAGCGTGACTTTATGAAAATCTGGGGATAGGTACGCCCCTCGGTGCGGCTGCGCATCTCATTCAAGCGGGCAGGATGTTGGTAAACGTCATACTCAGTAAAAGCCAAGCCTTTGCTTTTCAATAACCGTTTTGTATGAGTGCAATAGCCGCATCCCGGTCTCGTATATATTTCGATATTGTCCATTTCATTCTCTCTGGAAGGTTTCAATCACCTTCATCGTGTTGCTGCGTTGTTGATGTGAGTAGTATCCTGAAAAACACGGTGTTGATAAACGCCCCTCGTGTTGAATTATTGTCAACATCATGTTGATAGTAGTCAGTAGGGAAATTCAGAGTTGGGGAAGGCGCTGGTGTTTTAGGGGTGGACATAATGAGAGGAGCAATGATGGGAACAATTATGCAACATGGGTTGCAACCCATGTTCGCAACGCTTGTTGCGACCAATCTGGGGGGCGCAGAAATAGCATTGTTTATCGGGCTTAAAATCACAGTAGAACAAGAAGTTTGCAAACTAATAGCATGACTTCGATATTTGGATGACAGGGTGAACAATCGAGAAGTCGTGAGCTAATACTGGGGTTCGGACGGATGGTGTTGGTGATTTGATTCTAATCAGAAGATGTTCTTAATAGCTCGAGGTTAAACATCGAACGAGTGACCGCATCGTTCATCAAATAATCTCTTTGATACAATCTAAGTCTCGTCCGTTCTAAATCTCATCCATTGCTAGGAAAAACGGACGGTTCGGCACTCATAGGGCAGATACGCTGTAAAAAATGAAGTAGAAATATTGGATTATACGGTTTTCACTTAACAGAAGGGCGACTATCGATCATGAGTTTATCGAGCCGGGTTTGAGCATCTTTGCTATTCGAGAGATCTTTAATTTCAATCATTTCACAATCGTCCTCGATCATTTGTGCGATTGTTACCGGATAGTGTTTGCAATCGTCGGGCCTGTCGTAGTAAATGTCGCAGGTGTATTTTCCGTCTGTCGAGTTTTGCTGTAACCAGGGGCAGCGGGAGAGTTGTTTATCTGTTTCCGGATTTATCCATATTTTGCCATTGGACACATAGCGATATATTTCAGGACGGTGTACCTCCCACCACTCAATTTCTTCAGTAGTAGCATCAAGTCCGCCATCACTATAGTTAATGCAACATTTGCCGCATTGGTTGCATGGTTTCACAATTTTTCCTATACCTGAGCCTGATTGGATAGTTTACGCCCTCATTCGTCCAGCACCAATCTAAACATTGTTGGTGGCAGTTGTTCCGCTGCTAGGTACGGGCTGAAGTGTGATTGGTATAGGCGGCTTAGTGCTGCCCATACTCGTAAAGCGGTGTTACAATTTCGTCAATATCCTTAAACATACTATTCAGAAAACTGTGACGAGAACGCGATTATGAGAAGAGCAGCAATTGTAAAACCCTTGAGAACTCCCGTAGGAAAATATCTGGGCAGCTTGCAATCCCTACAGGCAGAGGATCTGGCGGCGATAGTCGTAAAAGAATTAGTGTCACGTTCCGGTGTTGATCCCGACAGGATCGAAGAAGTCATCTTTGCGCAAGGTTATCCCAGCGGTGAAGCGCCTTGTATCGGACGTTGGGCAGCGTTGGCGGCTGACCTTCCTCTACATGTGTCGGGTACGCAGGTAGATCGCCGGTGTGGCAGTGGCTTACAGGCAGTTGCCAATGCGGCAATGATGGTGCAAACGGGCGTGGCCGACGTGGTTATTGCCGGTGGTGCAGAAAGTATGAGCAATGTTGAATACTACACCACCAATATGCGCGGTGGCGCTCGGATGGGATCTGTTACTTTACATGACCGGCTAGAGCGGGGCCGCGTTCGGTCTCAGCCAGAAGCTCGTTTTGGAAAAATTTCCGGTATGATTGAAACCGCTGAAAATCTGGCAACTGAATACAACATCAGTCGAGAAGCAGCAGATGAATACGCGGTATCATCGCATCAACGGGCGGCAGCTGCGTGGGACGAGGGTAAATTTAATGATGAGCTGGTGCCCATTTCTGTTCCTCAACGAAAAGGCGACCCCTTAGTTTTTGATCGTGACGAAGGTTTTCGTGCCGACGCCTCGATGGACTCTATGGGACGGCTCAGAGCGCTCACCCCGGGTGGAATTGTGACTGCCGGTAATGCCTCTCAACAAAACGATGCCGCCGCAGCCTGTTTGGTTGTTGCCGAAGATAAGTTGGAAGAGCTGAATCTTGAGCCCATGGGTTATTTAGTCGGTTGGGCCGCCGCGGGTTGTCACCCCGCCACAATGGGTATTGGTCCCGTGCCAGCGGTGGAAAAACTGCTGCACCGGACCGGAGTTGCATGGCAAGATATTGACTTGGTTGAACTCAATGAAGCCTTTGCCTGTCAGGTGCTGTCCGTATTAAAGGGCTGGGATTGGCATGAAAGCGGTAAGCTTAATGTTAACGGTTCCGGAATTTCTTTGGGTCATCCTATTGGTGCTACTGGCGGTAGAATTCTGGCGTCGATGTTGCACGAACTAGAGCGCAGGAAAGGCAAGTACGCCCTTGAAACCATGTGTATTGGTGGTGGCCAGGGTATCGCTGCTCTATTTGAGAGGGCTTAACGTTTATTGAAAGTTGTTAGTGGGAATTGAATTTACAGGTGGTAAGTACAAGGCCATGGCGACCGTTGAAAACTCTGGCGATAATGAAATGAGTGTGACATTGGCTTATTCAGAGCGCGGATATTCAGCGTTCTGAAGCATATTCCAAATGGCATTATTGTCCAGCTAACACAATGAATCAGAATGTGAGCCTTTACTGCTTCAATTCACAGGCTAGACAGCCGTCACTGCGAAAAATCTGATCCAAAGCTACTACCTTTTTCATCTGAATCAAGGCTTCGCTCATGCGTTAATTAAATGAATGTGTATCGATTTTTTTGATATATGCAAATCGAAGTCGATTTCAGCGAGTATCACTACCTGCGGTAATATCCTTGCTAGACAATCCCATATCTTTTGACGCATAGTAGGCCAAAGTCCGCCGTAAGCCATCTAAAATATCCTATCGGTGTTTGCTTCGCGTTTGAATGTCTCGAACACAAGGAGCTTTGACATGATCTTGTATGTTTATCTAACGATAACTTAAGGCGGTGTTTATTGTGGCTTAAGGAAAAGTGTCTTCATTCACAACGGATTGGAAAATGAACTTGTTTGTACAATTGAAGTTAGATCTTAATTTTTGTAATTTTCTTAGAAAAAATTACCTGGCGAAACTATCCAGTAGAAATTATTCTATTCTAGTAGTGTCGAATAAGTTGTGGCTTTAACAGTGGTTTGCTATTGGTGGTTTTCTATCAATGGCTTGCTATTCGTGCTAATAACAGCAGCGCCAGCGCCCCAGTGGTCACCTCAATTCCGGCGCCGCCTAGCGCCGGTACATTTTAGGTCCATTGGGATGAACCGTTAGAAGGGTGCTATATAAAAGCTTCTTCTGATTCGCTCAGGTCTTCGCCTTCCGCACTATCTTCAAGTTGGTCGGGGCGTTGATGAGAGTGTGATTTTACTTTTTCCTTTTTTCTCTGCATAAGGCCGGTCAATTTACTTGCCATATCGCCAATAGCTTTGTATAGATCATCGGCAGAAGCTTTAGCTGTGAAATCCTGACCTAAAAAATGAGTGCGTACCTCGGCGATTTGCTGCTTCTTTTCTACTGTGAGAATGACGTTTAAAGATGAAATGTTGGGGAAGTGTTGTTGCATTTTACCCAGTTTATTGTTGACTGCTTCGCGTATGCTTTCGGTGATGTCTAAATGGTGCCCGGTAATGTTAATTTGCATAAATGACTTACCTCACTGTGATTTCAATAAACACTTTCAGTATAGACCGTCGTCTCTAATAATGCTTGATCTTTATCAAGATAGCGACGAGAAAAAAGTTAATCCAGAGCGGCTGAGGTTGGCTCTACCCTGTCCTCAACACGCGTTGTTCACCCACTAAACTTCTCGCGATTTTCACCTTTTCCAGAGGATTTTTTGATCAACATTATTGATGTCCCTCAAACCACAGAACGCCATGGTTAAGTCGAGTTCATCCCTCAAAATACTTAGGCTCTTTCTGACTCCCGCTTCTCCCATTGCGCCCAATCCGTAGATGTAGGCGCGTCCGACCATTGTTCCTTTTGCTCCCAATGCGAGCGCTTTGATGATGTCTTGCCCCGTGCGAATACCGCCATCCATCCAAACTTCTATGTCAGTTCCCACAGCATCAATAATAGCCGGTAAAGCGTGGATGGAAGCGGGCGCACCGTCCAGTTGTCTGCCGCCATGGTTGGACACGATTAATGCGTCTGCTCCACTCTTTACCGCGAGCCTCGCATCTTCCGGGTCCATGAGGCCTTTAATGATGAGCTTTCCTCCCCATCTTTCTTTAATCCATTTGACATCGTCCCAGCTCAGCGTCTGATCAAATTGTGTGTCTATCCATTTTGACAATTCAATGACATTTTCCACGCTATCAATGTGACCGACAATGTTGCCGAAAGTTCTGCGCTTGGTACCGAGCATACCGAAGGCCCAGCGCGGCTTGGTGGCAATATTCAAGAGGCTTTTAATGGTGGGTTTTGGTGGTGTTGATAACCCGTTTTTTAAGTCTTTATGGCGTTGACCCACAATTTGTAAATCGACGGTTAACACTAACGCAGAGCAATTAGCTGCTTTAGCGCGATCTATGAGTCTTTCCATAAATTTTCTGTCACGCATGACATATAACTGAAACCAAAAAGGTTTTTCGGTGTTGTCTGCGACATCTTCGATAGAGCAAACACTCATGGTCGACAGGCAATAGGGAACAGCAAATTTTTCGGCGGCACGGGCAGCCAGTATTTCTCCGTCGGCATGTTGCATGCCCGTTGATCCCACTGGCGCTAACGCAACGGGCATAGCGACGTCTTGGCCTAACATTTTTGAATTTAGGGACCGGCCGGACATATCGACCAAAACGCGTTGGCGCAGTTTTATCTTCTCGAAGGCTGTACTATTTTCGCGGTAAGTGATTTCGGTCCAGGAACCTGAATCGGTATAGTCTGCGAACATGCGTGGAACTCGTTGAACATATAGCTGGTGTAAATCCTCAATACACGTGATGACCGTCATAGGTTTAGCCCTTGTTCTTGCCTGTGCTCATACTCTTGTCTTTGCTCTTACCCTTTAGTGGAGCGCACAGAGCGCACAATAACTTTGTACAAGAGGTTATAATCCAATCCGGTTAAAGTCCAGCCTGAAATGTTTGTCTTTTTGGTGGTTGTTGATATTTTATTAATGGAGCAGTTTCGTCCTTAAGCTGTTAGGTCGTTAGAGTCGCTTCCGCATCCGTGCTCATTTCAGCTTTTTCTCGTTTTTCTGCATCGGTTAAATATCTGTTGCGTAGTGTTGATTGAATTTCTTCTTGTCGTGCACGGGTGAGACGATACCGCCAGAAAAAAAGGATCGAAAACGTGATCGGTAGTGCTGCCAGCGGACCATCGATCAATCCAAGCGAGAAAACCTTCTCGGCAGCAACTGTTCCGGGTTCAGCTCCCACGGGAAAATCGATAAGGTCCAACGCTACACCTGCAATAAGGTGGCCCACGCCCTGTGAGGCTTTAGCAAAAAAAGATCTGGCGGCAAAAAAAATGCCCTCCTGCCTTCTATGCGTATTTAGCTCGTGCTCGTCAGCGATATCTGCTAATGCAGAAAGAGAACTAATCATGAATACCGTGCCGAAAATACAAAATACTATAAAAGAAAGGAATAAGACGTAAAAGAGCAGGGGAGTATGATTGTCTGGAAAAATGCCGAGAATACGGCAACTAACAGGCGTGATTGCGAGTGCCCACATCGTGATTAACGCGCCGATGATAGTTGGTTTTTTGTCATACCTTCGATGCAGTGCGGTCGTGATAAAGAAACCTATGAAGGGGCCTATTAACAACGCCAGTGCGAAAAAACGAATTTGCTCAGTGGTTAACTCCCAGAAGTAGGTATTCATGTGCATACTAATGGTTTCTCGCGTGCCCGTCGTTGCGCTTAACAAGAGAAAGCCTATCAACAAGGTCCGGTAATTGCGATTCGACCACACCGCTTTTATATCGTCGAAAAACTCGGATAGACTAAAGGGTTTCAAATCGGCGGAAGGTTGCGGCAGTTTAGTGATTAGCTTACGGGTAAAAAAGGCTGAGGCGAACATGATCGTACCACCCAAAACCGCAGCGGTGGCGGCGAATAGCGGATAAGCGCTGGTATTCATCAGTCCGTTGCTGAAGGTGGGAGTTGTTTCAAAAAAGAATGACATTGCGATAAAGAATATGAAAGAGGCGCCTAAGGCCGCTAACAGGGTATTTAGACCCATTACTCGCGTTCGCTCATAAAAATCGCTCGATAGTTCCGCTCCTAACGCCAAGTGCGGTACGTGGAATAGAGTAAAACTGGTCTGCATCACAATGACCGAACCCGTGAGCCATATAAACAGTCCCAGCTGTCCTAATCCTTCGGGTGGCGCGTACAGAAAATAGAGGCTAAGCATGACGGGTATTGGCGCAGCATACATAAACGGATGCCGTCGACCCAGTTTGGAGCGCCAGCGATCTGAGATCGCGCCGACTAGCGGGTCGCTGATGGCATCTAATATGAGACTGAGTGTTATTGCCAAACCAGCGAGAGTTCCAGACAGGCCCAGTAGGTTGGTGTAAAAGAAGAAATTGAAAGAGCTAAACGCGACAAAAAAGATGGTTTCAGCGCTGGCACCAAATGCGTAAGCTCCCTTTATTCGGGCGGGAACTGTGCCGGAAAATGCACTTGAGACATGCGAATTTGGAATTTCCCGACCCAAATCAACAACCGTTGATTTGGGTGTCGCTGCGTCGTTTGTGTGTGACAGTGGTAAAGAGTTTGGCGGTGTTGTGTCGCTCACGAAATACCCCATTTTTTTATTATAGGGTTCAGAGAATAAACATCCCGAATTTCTATGTCTACACGTATTAACTAATGATAATGTTTGCGGCGACTACATAACGAAAGAGTTGAACGAGCGCACTTCCTGCGCGCTCTGGTGCTGATGATGGTCAAAATATTTAGAGTTCGGCGCTGTGATACACATTTTGTACATCGTCGAGATCGTTAAGCATATTCATGAACGTATCAAAGACAGTGAGTTCCTCTTCGCTGAGAGGAGCTGTATTTTGTGGTATAAACTGAATTTCGTCTACTTCAAAATCGATCGACTCGAAAGCATCAGCGAGGGCTTGTTTTGCTTTAAAATAATCGGTGTGGGGCGCGAAAACGGTGATGTTACCGTCTTCGTTTTCGATGTCGGTCACATCGACATCAGCCATCATCAATGCTTCCAGTGCCTCCTCTTCGTCCCCTTTAAATACCAGAATAGCACTGTGGTCAAACATATGGCTTACGCTACCCTGAGTGCCTATTTTACACTTGGTTTTGGTGAAGCACTGGCGCACGTCGCCAAACGTGCGGTTGGGATTGTCAGTGAGACAATCCACAATGACCATGCAATTTCCCGGTCCAAAGCCTTCGTAACGGGCGGTCGAAAAATCCTCACCGCCGCCGCCTTTAGCCTTGTCCAGCGCCTTTTCAATGACATGGCTGGGAACTTGATCTTTTTTTGCTCGATCGATTAATCCGCGCAATGCGAGATTGCCATCGGGCTCTACTCCACCAGCTTTTGCGCAAACATAAATTTCCCGACCATATTTACTGTATACCTTGGCTTTGGCATCAGAGGTTTTAGCCATAGATTCTTTGCGATTTTGGTAGGCTCTGCCCATTGTGTTGCTCCGTAAGAACGATAAACCACGATTTTACCGTTAAGCGCTAGTGGAGGACAATAGGTCCAGAAAAACTCCTCGCGAAAGACAGTTGACATTTAGGTGGGAGAAAGCTCTGGAATTAAACGACAGGAACGCCATGACTATGAGAAAAATGACGGGCTATGTGTAATTAATCGATAAAGTATGGTTTGTTTCACTTATAATTAGGCTTTTCGCCTAAGTGAGTGACAACGCACCATGAATACCAAATTGTACAAAAAGGTACATACGCAGGCCATAGAATTACTGAAAGCTGCCGACGCTGAAAATGATGAAATGTTTCAGAAGCTTTATGAAGAGTTAAGACAGCTTTGTGTAGATAATGAAACGGTTGATCGTATGAATCACCCGGTGCAATGGGAAACGTTGGCAGACTTCACTGAAGATTCCGATCAGGCACAACTTTATTATCAGAAAGCCTTAACTTCTGCTAAAGAGGTTCAAGCCAACGACTATCTGGCGTCGATATATTATGCATTGGCGCAGATACAATGTGAGTTAAATAACAGTAAAGAAGCAGTGGAACTAGCAGTGCTCGCAAATAAACACGCTGCTAAGATTGCCGACAAAGAATTAAAGGCAGAAGTAAAAGCGCTTCTCAAAAGTCTGGAATAACAGGCTATTACAAGCGAATCGGTCTTACTGTCAGGTCTCGATCGATTCGCTGGTATCTTGATATCGTATTCGTGCCTCTAAAAGCCTTTTAACCCGTCGTCAAGTTGTACGCCCAAAGTGTTTAACGCCATCGAAACAATGGTATAGTTTCCGACCGTAAAAATGACGTCCATCAATTGTTCTTTGTTATATTTTTCAGATAGCGCATTCCACGTTGCCTGCGTAATAAATGAGTCGTTATGTAATTCGTCAGTGGCTCGCAACAGGCAGGCGTCGAAAGCATTCCAGCCGTCGGCATCAGGTCCCGATTTAATACGTTCGATTTCCTGGTCGGTAATGCCTGCGGCTTTTCCGATGACGACGTGTTGAGCCCATTCATACTCTGCTTGACAGAGCCAGCCAATTCTTAGGATCAGAAGCTCTCTGTCTCTGGCATTAAGTGATGACTTGAATAAAACATGATTCGCAAAAACCATCCAACGTTTCATTAGCTTCGGATAATTGGCTAGCGTTCGAAAAATGTTTGCGGCATTTTTTGTCGTGTCAGATTTTGCCGAGGCGATAATATCCAGTTGCTCACTGCTGGAATTACTTTCGTCTAATGGTGGTACTCTTGGGGCTGAAAGTCGCATGAATCATTCCTTATTGATCTTATTGTCGATGTGACGAGAATAATGCTGCTGTTAGACAATGTCCAATGAAAGAAAGGAGGTTTGGGTTTGAGTCGTCTTCGTTTGCAGTTAGTTTCTGTTTTTTGATTGTAATCATTTTGAGGATAGTTAAGTGATATCAGCAGCGCGAAAAGCAACTGTGCTTCCGTGGCTAAGGTTTTCGTGTTTTACTCGTGACTATACAATAAAAGTCAAAGATCGCTTTCATCTTCAATATATTTGTAAACTTCGGTTTTAGGATTAAATGCATACCAAGCAAACCAAAAAGCGGTGAGTGAGGGCATTAGCATTCCCTTGCTATCGGTAACACGTGCGGTTCGGTTTTCTTGATCAAACTGAATGACAATATCCCTGTCTTCAATAGTGTCGTGTAGGGGTTTGCCTGTTCTACTCAGTTCGACAAAGGGATAGGCCTTCATGGTTTCACCAATAGTGACGCCAATGACGACCTCTTTTGGGTGATAACGTTTATCCTCATGTGTTACTGGAAAATAAAGCTGTCTCTTGTTTTTATAGCCTTTATAAAGCGTTTTGAAGTAATTGCGCCGGTGCCCGGTTTTGAAAGAAAGCAATAAGCTATCAGGGTATTGTTTGCGCCACAGGCCCCATGTAGTGTGCTCTAGAGGCAGCATATTAAGTTGGGTGCCTTTCATTTCTCCACTGACGGCTTTTTGCATGATTTGTGACCAAAGTGACTCAGTCTCGAGGTCATACATTAATACGTCGCTATTGTATAACAAACCGGAAACGCCGAAATGTAAGCGACGCTTTTCAATAACTGCGTCAAAAGCCATTCCTGTTCCACACAATGGGCAAAAACTAATGAGCACCGGTTTATCATTAAATGAATCGTTAACAAGCTCATGGTAGTCAAGAATCCGGATGGGGTAGGCCTTATTGATACCCCCGTAACTTAGAGCTAATACTCTGTCGCTATCCTTTAACAGATGATTATCCTGTGCTTTGATAAAATAGGGGTTGATGAGAGCGGGAATCCCGTCTTTCTGGGGACCGCCATGATGAATCCTGTGTTTGGGAATAAGAGAATCTTTAAGCTTAAAACCGTTATATTTACTGGCGCCGTAAGCGCTGCTAAGCGAATAAACCAGGAAAAAAAGGATTAGAACTGACGCGATTCTTTGGATGAAGTTCACAGGTCTAAGGGAATAGCTAGAAGCCATTTCTTTACTCCTTTGGGTTGTTAGGCTTTCTAATAATCATTGGTTTTAGTCCTTGTGATTCTCTATAAGAGTAGATGAAGTATTTGTTATGAGGAGGGTTTAAAAGCGATATCCATTCCCTGCATCGATTTGAACGTTTTTCACAGTGTCGTTTCCTACTGTCCTGAGGTAGAATCCACTTCCTACAAAATCTAAGGTGTCACCGTGATTAAAATTGTTATTGCTATTATTGCCATTGTTTTAGTGGTTCTTTTTTTCCAGCGTTCAACAACGAATAGAACTATGTCGAAGGAAAATACCCAAAAAGGCGCCGATTTTCTTGCGGCTAATAAATTGAAGGAGGATGTAAAAACCACTGAATCCGGGCTGCAGTATCTGGTGCTCGTGGAAGGGACTGGCACCGCGCACCCGAGTTCGACCGACAAAGTGAAAGTTCATTATCATGGGACGCTGCTTGACGGTACTGTGTTTGATAGTTCGGTAGATCGAGGTGAGCCGATCGAATTTCCATTGAACCGTGTTATTAAAGGTTGGACGGAAGGATTACAGCTAATGGTGGTTGGAGAAAAAACCCGTCTCTTTATTCCAGCGGAATTGGCGTATGGGAATAGTGCCACTGGAAAAATAACGTCTGGTTCGACCTTGATATTTGAGGTGGAGCTCCTGGCAATTAACCAATAGCTGATAAATCGCCTTCGGATGCATAAAGATTGGAAATAGAGTGAATAGAATTGCCGTTTTTGTCGATGTTCAAAACATTTATTACACCACCCGCCAGATATATAATCGGCAGTTTGATTACAAAAAAGTCTGGCAGCGAATTAGTAAAGACGGAGAGATAGTGCTCGCTTATGCCTACGCGATTGATCGGGGTGATGACCGTCAGCAAAAATTTCAAAATGCCCTTAAAACTATCGGTTTTGACGTCAAGCTTAAACCCTTCATTCAGCGTAGAGACGGCAGCGCAAAAGGTGACTGGGATGTCGGTATTACCATTGATGTAATGCAGTGTGCGGAATCTGTCGATACGGTGGTACTGTTGTCAGGAGACGGAGATTTTGATCTTCTTCTGGACAAAGTAAGAAGTGAATATGCTGTAAGTACCGAAGTCTATGGTGTTGCTGCGTTAACGGCTGATTCTTTGATTCATTCGGCTAAGCTTTTTCATCCAATCGAAAAAGGTCTGTTATTGTAAAGTGTCGCACCCTGATTTGAATTACTTGTTTTTGCTTGAATAGGGCTGCGTATCAACCGGCATCGGTGTCAATGTCGCAATGGGTAACATTGAACTTGAAGAGATTTAAAATTGCGAATTGATTAAACTAATCATGGCGTTGTCTAATACTTGCTCGCCGAATAGAACACCGGCACACAAACAGCAGATAGTCGATAAACGAAAGCCACGTTGACTGTGCATTTGATGGGAGGTTTGTGAGTCTATGTATGTACTATCGATCGTATATATGACTTGGCCACCATTAGTCGTTTGGGGAGTCGCTCGAACATAACCGTAGCGACCAAAGATAAAAAACCGTTGTTCTGGCTGTTTGAGTAAGTAATCGACTAATTGTGGTAGTTTCATTGTGCACCAACCGTGATGTTCAGTGTGACTGAGTGTTGATGATTCTCATATCTAACTTATCGGCTGGAGTTAGAAAATATTGAGTGAGAGAACAATCTTAACGCCTCAAATGATAAATAATCCATGAGTAGCCGGTAAATCGGCGCTACGCATTTGATCGTTTAAGTACGGGGCCGATATGCTGAGTTGTTCCTGAAATTGTAAATGGAAAAACAAACTGTTGATAAAACGGGAGCAGTGAGTTTCTCTCTATATCTTTCCCAAAGTAATTGAAAACATATCGTTTAAAGGTCAATAATGAGTTACCACTACAAGGAATCAATTTATGGAATTTGATATATTGCCCTGGCATTGGGTTGTGTTAGGCATTGCATTGGTCGTCAGCGAAATATTTTTGGCTACGTTTTTTATTCTGTGGTTCGGCGCGGCGGCGATAGTTGTCGGCGCGGTTCTTTTTTTAATGCCAGAATTATCAATGGCTTGGCAGGTTTTTTTGTGGACATTGATTTCGGCAGTGCTGGCGTTTGCCTGGTTCAAATACCTGAAGCCCTTATCGATAGACCGGACTAAAGCGGGCCTTTCAAAAGAAGCCATCGTGGGAGAGATCGGACAGGTTATCGTCGCGCCGATGCCTGATAAACGCGGTAAGCTTCGTTTTCCGGCGCCCATTCTAGGTGCAGATGAATGGCTGATAATATCCCAGGACGAAGTCGTCATTGGGGACCGGGTCAGCGTTGTTGACCTGTCTGGAAATGCACTGATAGTAAAAAAAAGCAAGTGAATGTAACTGAATCTGAAGTAACGAGCTTTGTAAGAAAATTTGTTTAATTAGCGGAGAATAGTATGCCCCCAGAACTCATTATTATAATAGCCATTTTTGTTTTTGTTATTGTCACTGCATTTAAGGGTGTTCGCCAAGTACCGCAAGGCGATAAATGGGTTGTACAGCGATTGGGTAAATTCAGTACTTCGTTAAGCCCGGGCCTCAATTTTATTATTCCCTATGTCGATGTTGTTGCGTATAAAGTGACAACGAAAGACATTGTGTTGGATATTCCGTCGCAAGAAGTTATCACGAAGGATAACGCCATTCTGGTAACCAACGCAGTGGCATACATTAATATTGTGGCGCCTGAAAAAGCGGTTTACGGCGTCGAAAATTACGTGATTGCAATCCAGACACTGGTACAAACCTCGCTGCGATCTATCGTAGGCGAAATGGCGTTAGATGAAGCGCTATCTTCTCGTGAATATATAAAGACGAAATTGAAAGCCGCTATCTCTGATGATATTGCCGATTGGGGTATTACATTAAAAACAGTTGAAATTCAGGATGTAAATCCCTCTGCAACCATGCAACACGCAATGGAAGAACAAGCTGCGGCGGAGCGGGCGCGGCGCGCGACAGTGACACGAGCAGACGGCGAGAAAGAGGCTACTATTTTAGAAGCCGAAGGCAGGCTCGAAGCGTCACGGCGAGACGCCGAAGCGCAAGTGGTCTTAGCTCAAGCCAGTCAAACGGCTATTCAATTGGTTACCGAAGCTATTGGTGAAAAAGAGATGCCTGTGGTCTATTTACTGGGTGAAAAATATATCAATTCGATACAGGCCTTAGCAACATCGGAGAATGCCAAGAGCGTCGTATTCCCTGCAGATATCCCCTCAGCAATACAGGGTATGATGGGTAGGTCGAAGTAATCCAGCTATTTTAAAAATGCGCTTTCGGAACAGTTCGTGAAACAATGGGTGCCACAACAGGCCAGCTTAAGGTTTGAGTTATTGACGTTAGGCTGGGCGATTGCCGTGGTAGATCGTTGATCCGCGCGAAAATAATTTTTACCGCTTCATATAGATACACCGATGCCGGGGCTTTACCTTTATATGCTCGAAGCTCTTGCTTGGAATAGCGATTCAGAATACAGGTAAAGAGTTTTTCTGTGGTGGGTGATATTTTCTGGGTAAAAGCTGTATCGATTTCCCATTATATTGTTAGTCGTGCACGGTTTTTACTCCGTCTATTGTCTTCATTTACACAACCATCAAAACGTATCTAAAACCCGCCATTTTGACAAAGTAGGTTTTCGGCGGTTAAAGTACGCGTCGCATCGGTGGCGGCTATGCCGATCTTTCAACGGTCTGTGTCGATAGCTATCGCAATGAATAACGACCTCAAATTTCGACTCTAAGTCGCTGCGCTGAGCAATAACTCTCTTTTTTGGCAATAGGTATTATGTTTGATTTCAAAGAGTTAATTACCAACATCAACTTGGAGCAGGTGGACGAATTTAGCTTTCGTGGCCTGTCTTTGCCAATGCCATTGCCGCGAGTTTTCGGCGGTCAGGTGTTAGCGCAAGCCCTTCGCGCGGGGAATCACACCGTCAAGGATCTGCGTATCGCCCACTCCATGCACGCGTACTTTTTAAGGCCGGGAGACATAAAGCGCGAGATTATTTACGAAGTTGATCCCATTCGTGATGGCGGCAGTTTTACTACTCGCCGGGTAGTGGCGAAGCAGCGCAACAGGCCCATTTTTAACACAACGATATCTTTCCAGACACGAGAGGAAGGCCTCGAGCATCAAATCGATATGCCGGACAACGTGCCTCCTCCCGAATCATTAGAGAATGATGTGGATCGCGATAACCGGCTTAACCCAAAATACAAACACTTGAGAAGTCGACTCCCGAGCAATACGATGGATTTTCGGTCTGTGAGTCCGCGAGATGAAAACAATGTTGTGGCAATGGAACCCGTGAACGGCTATTGGGTGAAATTTAATGATATCGTGGACGTTGACACGGGAGTTCATCAAAGTTTACTGGCTTATATCTCTGACTTGAGTTTAATGAGTACAGGCATCAGGCCACACTACCTGGCAATGGATATGAAGCGGTTTCAGGGTGCCAGCCTCGATCACTCACTATGGTTTCATACAGATTTCCGGGTCGATGAGTGGCTCTACTACCACATGGACAGCCCGAGAGCGGCCCACGGGAGAAACTTTAATCGCGGTAGTTTTTACACCAAAGAGGGGGTGTTAGTAGCATCCAGCGCCCAGGAAGGCTTGATGAGATTACGTAAAGCCATGATCAAAAAGAAATGATTTACGATCTGCCATCAATGATTGATGTTTTTAGAAAATCTTTCGAAAAGTTTTGCCCAAAGTTTTCACAAGAAAGATTTCATCTAAAGTTTTCGCGAGAGGGCATTCACAACAGAGCAGTCACAACACAATTGTCACCCAGATTCGTTGCCAGAGAAATTATATTCTCAGGGCCACGATTTTCTTTCAGAAATTGCAGATAGAGGACGTTAAGAATGTCAGTTGTTAGTTATGAAATAAAAAACACCGTGGGAATTATACGTTTGAATAACCCACCGGTTAACGCCTTATCGTACGCCCTCCGAGAAGGGATTATCGATGCGCTTGATACCGCTCAAAGCGACGAGTCGAAAGCACTTGTTATTTACTGTGAAGGTCGCACATTTATTGCAGGTGCCGATATTACGGAATTTGGACAACCCCCAAAAGAGCCAACGACCGCTATGGTGGTTTCAGCGATCGAAAACTCTTCTAAGCCGGTTATTGCCGCAATACACGGTACTGCCCTCGGCGGTGGTTTTGAGGTCGCTCTGGCCTGTCATTATCGTTGTGCACTGTCGACGGCGAAAGTGGGTCTGCCAGAAGTTAAATTAGGGCTATTGCCGGGAGCGGGTGGCACGCAGCGCGCGCCGCGCCTTGCGGGGGTGGAGGCTGCTCTGGAGCTCATCACTACTGGAAATCCAATTACCGCCTCGAAAGCCTTAGATTTAAATCTTGTCGATCGTGTTGTCGACGGCGATTTATTATCCGCTGCAACAGCCTATGCCCAGGAATTGATCGATAGCAATGCGGAACTGAAACGGGTGGGAGATATCACCATTGATCCAGCCTCGGCCCCAGCAGAATTGTTTGAAAAATGGCGTAAGACTATTGCGAAGCGGACAAGAGGACAGATTTCGCCGCAGCATATTATCAGCTGCGTGGAAGCGGCTGTGCATCTACCATTGGTTGAAGGCTTGGCCAAGGAGAGGAAATATTTTACGGAATGTGTACAGTCGGAACAGTCCACGGCTATGCGGCACATGTTCTTTTCTGAACGATTGTCTGCCAAAGTGAAAGACTTACCCAAAGATAGCTCAGTCAGAGACATCAAAACCGTTGGTGTTATTGGCGGGGGTACAATGGGTGGGGGTATTGCGATGAATTTTGCTAACGTCGGTATTCCAGTGAAAATATTGGAAATTAGCGACGAGGCGTTGCAGCGTGGTTTGGATCTTGTTCGGAAAAACTACCAAATAACGGTGAGTAAGGGAAAACTGAGCCAAGAGGGCATGGAGCAGTGTCTGTCACTGATTTCTGGCACAACAAGCTACAATGACTTAGCAGGCCTGGACTTAATTATCGAAGCGGTGTTCGAAAGTATCGATCTTAAAAAAGAAGTGTTTGCCAAGCTGGATGAAGTTTGCAAACCCGGCGCTATTCTTGCGACAAATACTTCCTATCAGGATGTCAATATAATCGCAGAGGCGACAAAACGCCCGGAAGATGTCATCGGTATGCACTTTTTTAGCCCGGCTAACGTTATGAAGCTATTAGAGGTTGTACGTTGTGAAAAGACCTCTGACGAAGTCATCAATACCACGATGAAGCTTGCAAAAACCATTAACAAAATCCCGGCCCTGGCCCGAGTTTGTTATGGTTTTATTGGTAACCGAATGTTTCGTAATTATATTAGTGAAACACAGCGTTGCTTGATCGGCGGATCGTCCCCCGAACAAATTGATTCTGTTATGCATGCATGGGGTATGGCCATGGGGCCATTATCGGTGAACGATTTATCCGGTATTGATATCAGTTACACAGCACGCAAAACGCAAACAGCGGAACAAAAGGGCGAGCCGGCCAGTTATTGTATTCCCGATGCCTTGGTTGAAATGGGTCGTATGGGACAGAAGACGGGAGCAGGTTACTATCGATACGATCGGGAAACCCGTGCTAAAACCAGCGACCCTGTGACCATGCAGCTGGTAGAAGATTTAGCAGAGAAACATCAGATAACACGCCGTCCTATCAGCGATCAGGAAATTTCAGATCGCTTGATTTTTGCTTTGGTTAATGAAGGGGCTAACCTCCTTAGTGAGGGAATTGCGCAACGCCCTAGCGATATCGATGTGGTGTTTGCCTATGGTTATGCGTTTCCGGTTTTTCGTGGCGGCCCTATGCACTATGCCGATACGGTCGGTTTAAAGAAAGTGTATGAATCGATTTGTGAATACCGAGATCGGTATGGAGAAGATATCTGGAAACCCGCCCCCTTGTTGGAACAGCTCGCTCGAGAGGGAAAAACCTTTAAAGAGTGGGGAGAAGAGCAAGAGTAATGGGCTATTTTTAATAGAAACTTCGGGATAAAGTAATCACTGTTATTAAACAACATGTAGAACTATTTTTTGGTTAACGTAAGGAGAGTCATCATTACTTCAATAGAAATAACAAAGAATGATATCGATTTTTCCAGCTTGCATGAGCGCATGCAGTGGTATGTCGATCAGGAAATTTTGCCTTGTGCTAACACATTGGTTATGCGTGGGTTGGACGTGCTTGATTATCGATGTTTTGGCTATATGGATTTAGAAAGTAAAACGCCGTTACGAGAAGACGCCATCTTTAGGATGCACTCGAGTACTAAAATGATAACTAGCGTGGCCTTGATGACGCTTTACGAGCAGGGCAAGTTCACATTGGACGATGCACTGGCTGACTATATTCCAGTTTTTGCCAATCCTCAGGTACTGCTTGAGAACGCCACGTCTATTGATCAAACTGAAGCGGCTAAGACATCGATCACTATTCGTCAGGTGCTGAGCCATAGTGCCGGTTTTTCCTATGGTTTTGTCGAACCCGAGTCAATGATTGATAAAGCGTATGTTGCCGGTGGTCTAAATATTTTGGGGGCGTTTGACGACGATCTCGAAACCCTAATGAATAAGCTTTCTGAGTTTCCATTGGTTTTTCACCCCGGCACGAGCTGGCGTTACAGTCTTGCTACTGACGTTGCCGCCAGGCTAGTAGAGGTTTTGTCCGGTCAAAGATTTGATGATTATATTAAATCCGCTGTTTTGGAACCGCTTGGTATGAAGGACACAGATTTTTACGTCGAGCGTGACAAGCTTGACCGCTTGGTCACTCTAGCCATGCCCAACGATCCCCTTAAGCCAATGCAAAGCGGTATTACTCAGTTAGGAAAGGCTGGCAAGGGGCCTACAAAAGCGCCGAATTTCTTGTCGGGTGGTGGAGGTTTGTATTCGACTGTTGCGGACTATTTGAGTTTTATTCGGATGCTGATCAATGACGGTGAGTGGCAAGGTGTGAGGATTTTGCAAAAAGAAACGCTCGATCTGATGCGAAGCAATCAGCTTGATGAGGGTATTTCAGTACAGTTTCCTACCTGGGAAATGCCGGGAACGGTTTTCGGTTTGGGATTTGCTTTGAAGGCTAACTTAAGTGACAGCGAGCCCAGTGAGGCTTTGGGTGAGTATCATTGGGGCGGCTTGGCCGGTACCCATTTTTGGATGTCGCCGTCTGGCACCAGTGGAATTTGTATGACCCAGCTAATGCCCGCCTTTTGGCACCCGTTCAGCCATGATTTTAAACGCCATGCCTATGAGCTCACTCGCTGATAAGTAAAAGGCTTGCAGCTTAAATGCTCATAACTAAGGGGCAGTAGCAAAGAGCTTGTCCATCCGAAGGCAGGAGTCTTCTATGAAGTCTATTGTTGTTCGCGTTCCATGGCGGGGCATCTCAGCAGTCCGGGTTAAGCTTGGTTGGTGTTGCAAAGCGGCACGGGTCAAGTTGCGCGGCACTTTCTGGCCTCGTTAACAGTAGTTCCTGTCGCTACATTCGGATTAACTCAATGCCAACCAGATCGCGACCAGCATCATTAATACGCCCGACACTTTGTTGATTAACTTGACGTTATGTCTCTTGGTCAGCACTGTTCCAATTGTTCTTCCGCCTGCAGCGTAGAGCATCATGCAAATAAATTCGGAACATAATATGACGAGGACTAACGCAGCAAGTTGGAGTGGCAAGGCGTAGTTCGTATTGATAAAGGGTGGAAGTAGGGAAACCATGAACGCCCATCCCTTCGGATTCGTGATGGCGGTAACCAGTCCTTGTTTAAATAGCTGGGTCTTGCCGAAGGATTGGCTTTTAAAATTGTCACTAGAAACGGCCAATTTCCCTTTGGACCGCCACATATTAATGCCCACGGTCATCAGGTAGGCAGCTCCAAACAGTTTTAATACATCGAACAGCAATGGCATTTTTAGCATCAGCGCCGACACGCCGACAACAGACAGTATCGCAACGGTTCCAACCCCTAGCAATTCACCGTACATCATCCAAAGAGTGTTGCGAACGCCGATGGACATACCCAGAGTCATAGCGAGCGTCATACACATACCCGGAGTGATGCTGACGAGAAAAAAGGTGGGAATAAACAGAGCAAGTAAAGTAAGGTCGATCAAGGTATTACTCAGTTTTTGTCATTATTTTAATAGGCATCGTTGGCTTTCGAAGGTGCGCCTTGATAAAAAGTTGAAGCCGATTTTTACGGTGGGACTTACCCATAGTTTGAATGCAGCGGCATTATACTTCGGTATTGTAGTTCGGCATTGTACATCGGCCGGTATCGGAATGCTTAATCAACGTAACTTCAATTGTGGGGCGATTAATTTTACCCAGCGCTGTACATGTCGCTCATTTTCGGTCGGGTCTTCACTATATCTATCTTGAATAACCAGCCCGCGCATTAAGCTCCGTGTCATGGTGAGTAAGGCAACGACATCTTCATCGGTGCCACCTACAGATTGATAATGTTCAAGGGATTGTTCGTCCATCGCTTTATTCCAGCGATGCAGGTTATCAGAAATTCTGTCTTGCAATTTATCGTCCGTGCGAGCGGCAATGAGGATTTCGAGCAGCGCACGATAGGCCGGCGTATTTGTCATTTTTTTCCACGGTCGAGAAAGTGCCTCTTCGACAGTTTTGGGTTTAGACTCCGGGCTGGAGTTTTGTGCAAAAGGCCGACTTAATAGAGTGTCGGCGGTTGCTGTCATTAGGTCTTCTTTACTAGGGAAGTGATGTTGTAAGGCGCCTTTAGAGAAGCCTGCCATGGCTGCCACACGAGTAAGGGTAGTTTCGCCGTAGCCTTTTTCAAAGAGGCATTTAATCGTCGCATCCGCAATAGCTTTTTGCGCTCGAAGGCTTTTTGCCTGTTGTTTGCCGAGTTCTTCTACAGTCTTCATTCGTTCTCTTTTCTCGAAAATTGAGCGTATTACGTCTTTCGTTGATTTAGATCGTTATTGTACATAATAAAAAACCGTCCGTAAGGCTTTTTATTGAAAATTAGATGAAGTATAGTCGATTCAGATTTGATCGGTGGCTGGAGTTCAACAGATATCCAGGGACCACATTAACTGCGAAAACCATGCTTTTAGTCTGTATTGTAAGAGACAATTCTCGGGCTAGCGGCACGGCTAACTGATCCTGCAAGGAGAATACAGTGGCTACAAACTTAACAGATGAAGCGGAATTTATTCGCATAGCGAATTGCAGTGGGTTTTATGGAGACCGGCTTTCAGCAGCAAAAGAAATGGTCGATGGTGGTCCGATTGACGTGCTTACCGGGGACTACCTAGCTGAACTAACGATGTCGATTCTCTATGCAAAAAAAGCCAAAGATCCGAATGGCGGCTATGTTGGAACTTTTCTAAAGCAAGTAAAAGAAGTGCTTTGCGATTGTATGGAAAAGAATATAAAAATAGTGACCAATGCGGGTGGACTTAATCCCAAGGCAATGGCCGACGAGCTGGAAGCCATTGCGAAAGAGCTTAAATTGGACGTAAAGATTGCCTATATCGACGGTGATGACCTACTACCGCGTATCGAAGATTTGAAATCTGCCGGTCAAAGCCTGATCAATATCGATACCGGCGTCGCGCTAGCTGATGGTAATAGAAATCCCGTAACTGCTAATGCATATCTTGGTGCCTGGGGCATTAAGGAAGCCTTGGATCAAGGCGCAGATATCGTCGTTGCCCCTCGTGTGACTGATGCTGCCGTGGTGATTGGACCCGCCGCCTGGAAATTTAATTGGAAGCGTAACGATTACGATGCCCTTGCCGGCGCCCTTGCTGCAGGCCATATTATTGAGTGCGGCACACAAGCAACCGGTGGTAACTATTCCTTTTTCCAGGAAGTCCCTACATTCAGCAAAATTGGGTTTCCGATTGCGGAGATAGAAGCCGATGGGACCTTTACCATTACCAAACATAAAGATACCGGCGGCCTTGTTTCAAAAGGTACAGTGACGGCACAATTATTGTACGAAATTGGCGCGCCGGCTTATCTCAATCCCGATGTTATTGGTCATTTTGATACGATGAAGATTGAAGATCTGGGTAATGACCGGGTACGGGTATCGGGCACTCGCGGCTCTAGTCCCACAAAAACGCACAAGGTTTGTATTAATACCTTCGGCGGATTTAAAAACACGATCGAAGTTCTGCTCACAGGATTGGACGTTGAAGCGAAAGCAAAATTGTTTTCCGATGCCTTATTTGAGTTGGTAGGCGGACGAGAATCCTTCGACAGTGTCACGGAGCAACTCATTCGCAGCGAAAAAATTGACCCCGAGACAAACGAGCAAGCCTACGCTTCCTTAAGAGTTACCGTGAAATCTAGTGACCAACCAAAGGTTGGGAGGATTTTCGGTGCCAAGGTGATTGAGCTTGCCTTGTCGAATATTCCCGGTTTTACCACAAGACCATCGGGCGGTGCGGGTTCGCCGTACATGGTGCACTGGCCTGCTTTGGTGGACGGTAAACATATCGTTGAGCGTGTCCATTGCGGTGGTGTGGTGACGGACGTGCAGCCGACCAGTCAACTTGATTTGGAAGATATTTATTATCAACAAGTTCCAGTAGACATCGCGCCTCTACCGAAAGGCGAAATGGTTCGAATTCCTTTTGGACGTTTGTTTGGAACTCGTTCCGGTGACAAAGGTGGCAATGCCAATTTGGGTGTTTGGGCGAAAACTGATGTTTCCTACAGTTTCCTGCATGAATTCCTGACCGCCGACAAGTTAAAGGAACTTCTACCCGATGCGGCGCCCTTTGATGTTGAACGATTTGACATGGCTAATATCAGTGCACTCAATTTTTATATCAAGGGGATTTTGGGCGAGGGCGTCGCTGCTTCGACCCGGGTGGACGGACAAGCAAAATCTCTGGGTGAATACCTGCGCGCTAAATTGATAGACGTACCCGCGTCGATTGTCCCGGAAGGCATCGTACCGGTAGCCACACCCAGCGCATTGGAGGTATAGAGAATGAGTGAAAATCAACAGCTGTCCCTCGAGGGTCTGAACTTCACTACGCTCGAATTGGCGGAGAGTGCTCATATCTTCACCATTACATTGAACCGCCCAAAACGCAAAAACGCAATGAATGCGGAAATGACTAATGAGCTGACGTATGCTCTCGATTGGGCCGCGCAGGAGCGCCGAATCAGAGTGGTGATTATTGCTGCTAACGGCGATACTTTTTGTGCCGGGGGTGATTTACGCTCGATGAGCGGTAACCCTGAAGGAGGTATCGTTTCCAACGTTCCCCATCGCGAAGACTCGAAGGATGTCGCTCATTCTATTCGACATATGAACAAACCGGTCATCACCAAGATACAGGGTTCTGTGTTAGCGGGTGCCTTATTGATGGTCTGTAATGCCACCCATGCGATAGCGGCCGACCACGCAAAATTTTCCGCGCCTGAAATTTTGCGGGGCATTTGGCCATTTATGGTAATGGCAGGCCTTTTCCGCGTAATGCCAAAGCGCCAGGGGCTCGATTTCATTATGCGAGGACAGGCAATGTCTGCTGCTGAAGCGGCTCAAACTGGGCTGGTAAATAAAACGGTGCCAGCGGCTGAACTTGATACAGAAGTAGCTACACTTGCTAGTGAGCTTGCCAGCCTTGCTCCCGGTACGATGCAAATGGGGCTCGCCGGATATATCCAACAGGAAGATCAAGACTTCGACGGTGCGCTGGCCTTCTTGCGTACTCAAATAGCGGCTTGTTTGAAAAGCCCGGACGCCAAGGAAGGTATCACTGCCTTTCTTGAAAAACGTGAACCTAAGTGGGATTAATACGGGAATAGAAACAATTATGTTTAATAAAGTTCTCATCGCCAATCGCGGCGAAATTGCGGTGCGCATCATTAACAGTGTCAAAGACGCCGGTTATCTTTCAGTCGCGGTTTTTTCCGAAGCGGATCGCGAAGCCATTCATGTACAAATTGCAGACGAGTCGGTGTGTATCGGCCCGGCGCAAGTGAATCAATCGTATCTCGTGATAGAAAATATTCTAGCGGCCGCCAGAAAGACCGGTGCCGACGCCATTCACCCGGGTTATGGGTTTCTTTCCGAAAACGCCGACTTTGCCCGCGCTTGTAAGGCGGAGGGTATTGTCTTTATAGGGCCTTCTCCGGAGGCTATCGATCTGATGGGTAACAAACGCGTTGCGAAAACCCGAATGATAGATGCGGGTGTACCCTGCATTCCCGGTTACCAGGGAGAAGATCAATCCGACGCGGTGCTGTTGGAAAAAGCTAAGGAAATTGGTTATCCGTTAATGGTAAAAGCGGCGGCGGGAGGCGGCGGTCGCGGCATGCGTTTTCAAATGTCAGAAGACGGCCTCGAAGAGGCGATCAGATCTGCACGCAGTGAAGCGCTGAATGCGTTTGGTTCCGACGAATTGATTCTGGAACGCGCAGTCATTAGTGGCCGTCATATCGAGATACAAGTTGCCGCTGATGCTTCGGGGCAGGTTGTTTATCTTCACGAACGCGACTGCTCAATACAGCGCCGTCATCAAAAGGTAATCGAAGAAGCACCGTCACCGTTTGTCGACGAAAAACTACGGCATCTCATGGGTCAAGCTGCCGTGAACGCCACCGCTGCCTGTCATTACCAAGGTGTCGGAACAGTAGAGTTTTTAGTTGATAAAGATCAGTCTTTTTACTTTTTGGAAATGAACACTCGATTACAAGTTGAGCATCCCGTGACCGAATTGATCACGGGTGTCGATCTGGTTGACTGGCAGTTACAAATTGCTTCCGGAGACCCACTGCCACTATCTCAAGATGAGATTCCTCTCGAAGGTCACGCGATGGAGGCGCGTCTCTATGCTGAAGATCCGGCCCATGGTTTTATGCCGCAGACGGGTAAAATTCATGTGTGGAAGGAGTCGGAAGGTGAAGGATTGCGCAACGACCACTGCGTCCAATCCGGTGGAGAAGTAAGCCCCTACTACGACCCCATGTTAGCTAAAATCATTTCATGGGGGCCAACCCGCGAGGCGGCACGAAGGAGATTACAGCGTTCATTGAACGAAACACACCTGCTAGGTGTAACGACTAATAAAGCTTTCCTTAATCAGATATTAGCTGACGAACGCTTTATTAGCGGAGCCGCTACCACGGCGTTTATTGATGATGAGACACTTGAAAAAGCGTCTCACGCTGCTAAGCCTAACGATAGTAATCTGGCTCTGGCCTCCGTCCTGTTTCTGATTGATCAAGCGACCGACGGAAGTTTTGAAGATGTTGTCGGGTGGAGCTGGTCGAATGCTTCCGGCATGGAAGTCAGGCAGCGACTCACAACCGAAGAATCTGACGATTTGATTGGGCTTAGCTTTAATGGCCTCGATTTCACTGCCAGTTTTAACGACGCGGTACATGAAATCACTATTCACGGAATTATCGATTCAGAAGTCACTGTTACCATCGATGGCATTCGACGCAGGGCTCAGTATGCGGTCGACAATAATACCTTGTGGCTGGATGCGTCGGGACAAACACTGGAAATAGTTAACCGTACATATCAACCGGCAATGTCTAGTGACGAAGCCGGCAATGGGCGCATCGTTGCCAATACCGAAGGTCTGGTTATTGCGGTAGCGGCCGAGAAAGGGGCCCGCGTTGCCAAAGGTGATTTGTTGGTTGTTATTGAAGCGATGAAAATGGAACACCGCCTCGTTGCGGATGGCGATGGCGTTGTACGAGAAGTCAGTGCGCAGGCAAATACGCAGGTAAAGAAAGGGCAAGTCATGGTCGAACTGACCTTAGATGACAACGTTAATGAGAACGAAAGTGAGGAGCAGTCGTGAACCCAATTCAGTCAAATATTGATACGAACAGCACCGAATATGCGGAAAACGTCGAGTATATGACGGACTACGTAGCAAAAGTCCGACATATTGAAAGCCAAATACGTTTGGGAGAAGAGCGTTACAGAGCGCGTGCCACCAAGAAAGGTAAGTTATTGCCTCGAGAGCGTCTGGCTCATCTGCTCGATCCGGGAGCGCCTTTTCTGGAGTTGAACTCCATCGCAGGTTACCAAATGATGGGAGATACCGACGGTACAACCGCTGGAGGTAATCTCATTATGGGCATCGGATTTGTAAAAGGGCGACGTGTTCTCGTTATGGTCTGGAACTATGCTATTAAAGGCGGCACGATCAACACAGCGACCAATAAGAAAAATCTGCGTTTGCAGGAAATTTCTTTTCAGACTCGTCTGCCGATTATTTGTCTCAATGAAAGCGGCGGCGGCAATTTGGCTGGAGGTGATGGGCCGCCCGATCCGTGGGGACCGCTTGGATTTATTTCCGGTGGACGAGTGTACTGTCAGCAAGCGCAGTTGTCGGCGGCAGGTATCCCGCAAATCACAGTGGCACACGGCAATGCAACCGCAGGCGGTGCTTACAACGTCGCGTTGGCAGATTACATTGTTTTGGTTCGCGAACAAACGCACCTGTTTCTTGCGGGTCCTCCACTGCTCAAGGCCGCGACCGGTGAGATCGCTAATCACGAAGATCTGGGTGGCGCCGAGATGCACGCGAGTCTTGCCGGAACCGGTGAGTACCTGGCGGAAAATGACGCCGACGGAATTCGCATTGCGCGAGATGTAACAGACCAGCTGCCACCGGGAGCCGGTAGAACGCTGCTCCGGGATAAGGAGCCGGAAGAGCCTCTCTATGCGAAGCAGGAATTGATGGGAATCGTGCCTACCGATAAGCGTGTTCCCTATGACATGAAAGAAGTGGTTGCGCGTATTGTCGATGGTTCCAAATTTCTGGAGTTCAAAGCAGAATTTGGATCGGAAACCGTTTGTGGCCATGTTTATATCGATGGTTGGCGCTGTGGCGTTATCACCAATAACGGGCCAATTACACCTCAGGGTGCATTGAAGGCCGCGCAGTTTTTACAGTTGTGTGACCAGTCTAATACGCCGATGTTGTTTCTTCATAATACCACCGGGTTCTTGGTCGGCATTGATGCGGAACAAAACGGACAGGTTAAACACGGTTCGAAAATGATTCAGGCTGTTGCCAACTTCCGTCCACCGAAAATTACGATTGTGGTCGGTAATTCCTATGGAGCGGGCAACTATGCCATGTGCTCTCACTCGCTAAAACCGGCCTTTTGCTTTTCCTGGCCGACTGCCCGAACTGCTGTTATGGGTGGTGCGCAGGCGGCCAAAGTAATGACGATTGTGACCGAGGATCGTTACGCCGCCAAGGGTGAGGAAGTGCCTGAGGCCGTCCGCAAAGGTCTTGAAGAACAAAGCTTGCGTATTGAGACCGGGATGGAAATCGCCTCTGAGGCCATATTTACATCAGCGCATATGATGGACGACGGTCTGATTGACCCGCGTGATACACGCCATGTCGTGTCATTTTGCCTTGCCACGATATTTGAAACACCAAATCGTGATACAGAGCCTAATAGTTTTGGCGTTATGCGTCTCTAACGATTATTGTTGGCGTTTTTATTGTCGTCATAATTGTTAGCGTTTTTAAGCGAAATAGATTAGCTACTTAAATATAAGGATCAGGAAAATGAATGAAGAATTACCAGATCTTGAGGACTTTACAAAAGAAGTTCACGAGTGGGTTACCAACAATAAGCCAGAGACACCCGATTTTCTATTGCCTCAAACATTTATGGAAGTTGGAACAGATGAACAGTTCCAATACCTAAAAGCCTGGCAAATGAAAGTGTATGAAGCGGGCTATTTGGGTATGTCCTGGCCGAAAGAATACGGCGGTCGCAGCATGCCGCAGGTTTATCAAGATATTGTGACTCGAGAATTGGTTGACCAAAGTACTCCGTTTATGGTGAATACACTCGGTCTTAACTGGGCGGGACCACTCATCTTACATATGGGCTCGGAAGAGCAAAAGCAAGCATATATCCAAAAGATTCTGTCTACCGAAGAAATCTGGTGCCAAGGCTTTTCGGAACCAGACAACGGCTCCGATCTCGGCAACGCACAGCTTAAAGCCGTGCGCGATGGCGACGAATTTGTTCTCAATGGCTCAAAAATTTGGACGACACTGGGCACTCAAGCTACACGCATGATTTTGCTTGCTAGGACAAACCCCAAATCTGAGAATAAATATAAAGGTCTAACGTTTTTCCTTTCACCTATGCATGTCGAAGGAATTGAACCGCGCCCTATTCAGAAACTGACTAATGAATACGGATTCTGTCAAACCTTTTTTAACGACGCACGTATTCCTGCGGATTGTATTATTGGTAATGAAGGGGAAGGTTGGCTGGTTGCCATGAAAACATTGATGTTTGAACGCGGCGCAGAGGGCGGTCAGGCCGGTGGTCACACTTCCATGAAAACCACGGTTGACGAAGTGGTCGATCTTGCTCAGCGCACTTATCGCGACGGGCAGCTTTCTACTCAGGACCCGGTGGTTCGCGATGAGCTGGTCAATTTGATCATGGATTCAAGGGCAATGACGCTCAATGGCGCACGAAGTAAAATTCCCGCTCTCAACTCCGAGCGCCCAACATCGATATCGATGGCAGGAAAGTTATTGGCAACCGAATTTAATAAGAAAATGGGTGACGTTGCCACGTCATTGCAAGGCAGCAACGCACTGTATTTTGTTGGTGATGATAATGCGATTGACGGTGCGCGTTGGCAGAGGTCCTATTTTAATGCCTTCTCCGGAACAATCGGTGGTGGTACTACCCAAATTCAGAAAAACATTATCGGTGAGCGGGTTCTTGGCCTGCCGAAGGCATAGGTGGTGACGATGAGCAAAGAATCAGAAATTAATTTTACCGAAGAGCAAGCACAGCTACTCGAAATCGCCGAGAATTTTAGCAAAGACAAAGCTCCGATAGCCGCCGTTCGTGCCCAAATAGATATTGAAGAGGGTTGTGATCCCGCTATTTGGAAGGAAATGGCCGAACTCGGTTGGTTGGGTATCGCCATTCCAGAGGAGTTTGGTGGCTCGGGATTAGGAATGGGAGAAGTGGTTAGCATTACCGAACCGATGGGCAGGCAGCTTTTCTCTACGCCATTTATCTCAACAACGTTAGCGGCCCAGTTATTACTGGATGCGGGAACCGAGGCGCAACAAAAAGCCTATTTACCTCGCATTGCTGAAGGTTCCATTACGTCGATAGCAACATCGGAAGAGCACGGTGATTGGGACTTAACGCATATAAGCTGCACTGCTACAGCAGATGGTGACTCATTGAAACTGGCGGGCACAAAAACCCTGGTGACCGATGCAAAAGATGCGGAAACCATTATCGCTACGGTGAAGTATGCTGGTTCTAGTTGTTTGGTCCTGATTGATCGCGCAGCCTTAGACGATGCAGTCTTGGTTCGCGAGAAGGTACTCGATCAAACGCGCCGATGTTTTCGTATTAGTTTGGATGGCGTTACCGTTCCGCTGAGTAATCTGCTCGATGTAAAAAGGTCCAGTGCCGCTCTGACTAGGCATCATAAACTGTCCTGTTTGCTATTGGCCGCTGAAGCATGTGGCGGTATCGCAGGGGCGATGGATGTGACTCTGGAGTACTTAAAAACGCGTAAGCAGTTTGAGCGATACATTGGTTCTTACCAGTCGCTGAAACACACAATGGTAGACATTTTATTAGGCATGGAAGCGGCCCGATCTTTTCTCTATCACGCAGCAACCGTCATTGATGACGGCGAGCTGGGAGAAATAGCCGTTCGAATGGCTAAAGCAAAAGCGGGTGAAGTATTTTCTTATGCCGGAGATCGTGCGATTCAATTTCACGGTGGTTTTGGCTTTACCTTCGAATGCGACGCCCAGCTGTTTAGACGTCGCGCTTTTTGGACAGAAAACCAGTCGGGCGACGCGATCTATCACAGAAAACGATTAGCCAATTTGTTATTAGACTAAGTTTCCTAATGAGTATCTGGCGGGCCTTTGATAGGTCCGTTTTTCGTTTCCCTCTATCTAACATTTTTAATATTTTCGCGATTCAAGGAGTTTTTTATGTCTGACCGTTTACAGGATAAAGTTGCAATTGTTACCGGAGGTACCAGCGGTATTGGAGAGGCAACAGCTGAGTTATTCATTGCCTCTGGTGCGACCGTAGTATTGACAGGGCGTTCTGAAGAGAAAGGTCAGGCGATAGCCGACCGGCTTGGCGATCGCGCTTTTTATATGCGCGCAGATGTGTCGAAAGAGGAAGATATAAAAACCACGGTTTCGCAAACGGTAGAAAGGTTCGGAAAGTTGGACATTCTGTTCAACAACGCCGGCGGACCAACCGCGGGAAATGTCGACGATATTTCTGCCAGCGACATTAACTACGGCGTTGATTTACTTTTGAGTAGCGTCATATTAGGTATTCGTTATGCGATAGAACCCATGAAGGCCAATGGCGGGGGTGTCATCATTAATAACACGAGTATCGCCGGGATACGATACGGTCAGGGTAATATTCTTTACGCCGCATTAAAGGCGGGCGTGACTCATTACACTAAGATGGCAGGGGTCGATCTGGGGCCTTTGGGTATCCGGGTCAATTGTATTTCTCCAGGCGCTATTGCAACGCCGATATTCTGGGGCGGTTCTGCTGTTGCCAATACCAAGTCCGACGAAAGTAATGCCCGTAAATTGGAAAAACTAAAAGCCAATTTAGCCAATGCTACACCGCTGCAAAAAACCGGTTTGCCCGAAGATATCGCACAAGCGGCGTTATTCTTGGCCAGTGATGAAGGTCGCTTTATCAATAGCCACGATTTGGTTGTCGACGGTGGACGCACGTCTATGTTCGCCGAACCACACTAACATTGCCTCAATAGATCATTTTAGTAGGTAGGCCTTAGAGGAAAATATTATGGATTTCAAATTTAACGCGAAGGAACAAGCTTTTTATGAAGAGCTTGATGAATTCCTTACCAGTGAGCTACCCGCTGACTGGGGAAATAAACCGGTCAGGTGGCCACACGACTACGCCGAAAGCCCGATGAAATCTGAAGAAGATTATGAAGTTGCTAAGTCCTTCATCAAAAAGGTGGTCGATAAAGGCTGGTTTACTATTTCCTGGCCCAAGGAATACGGGGGGCAGGGTTATACGAACATAGAGCAAGCAATTTACGATGAGCGTATGAGTTATCACCGCGCACCTGGCGGTTCTAGCGGATCAATTGCGGCGGGTATTGTCGGACCGATGTTGCTGCGTATTGGTACCTTGGAACAGCAGAAACAATGGATTCCAAAAATTGCAAACGCTGAAATGACGATGTGGCTCGGCTATAGTGAACCCAATGCGGGTTCCGATCTGGGAGCCGTTAGAACGAGCGCCGTTGAAGATGGTGATCACTATGTATTAAACGGACAAAAATGTTGGTCCAGTGGTGCCCATAAGGCGGATTATTCATGGATGATTGTGCGTACCGATCCGGAAGCAAGAAAGCATCAAGGTGTTAGTTTCTTTATTGTCGACAATAAAGCACCGGGAATTACGATGAAGCCGGTTTATAACATTTTGGGAGATCATTCTTTTAACGAAGTGTTTATGGACGATGTCAGAATACCCAAAGAAAACCTCATCGGTGGAAAAAACAAAGGCTTTTATCATCTGATGAAAGCCCTGGATTTTGAGAGGATTACGCTCGTTGGCATTGGTGGTTTTAAGCGAATGTTTGAGGAGTTACTGGACTACGTTAAGTCCCATGACCGTAACGGTGAGCCGATGGCAAAGATCCCATCAGTAAGGGCTAAGTTAGCTGAAATAGCGACAAAAATTGAAGTAGGCTATTTGCTTCTATGGCGCACCGCAGAGATGTTAGATCGCGATCAGGATCCAAACGTTGAGTCGTCGGCGTTAAAAGTGGTTTCAACGGAACTGGCGCGAGATATGGCCGAAGTCGCGATGGAAATCCTAGGTCCCTATGGCCAACTCACGGAGGAATCAGAATGGTCTCCGATAAGAGCAATGGTGTCGCGAGGATTTTTAGAAAGCATCTCTGCGACCATCGGCGCGGGCACTTCCGAAATACAACGCAATATCATCGCTCAACGAGGTTTAGGCTTGCCGAGGGTTTAGTAAAGTGGCGACATTTTACTGGTAACCGTTTAGGAGAAAAATATGAATCTGGATTTTAATACAGAACAAAAAATCTTGTCCGCGTCGGCAAAAGATTTTTTGACAAAAAATTGCGCTTCTCATGTGGTGAGAGAGGCGAGGGAGTCGGCTGAGGTTTATCCCGCCGCCTTATGGAAAAGTATGGCAGACATGGGTTGGATGGGAATAGCGATCAGCGAAAGATACGGTGGTACCGAAGGTAGTGTGCAAGACTTGACCGTATTAATAGAAGCCATGGGTGCCGCCTGTGTCCCCGTCCCCTTTTTTACTACGGTGGTTGTCTGCGGAACGGCATTACAGTTATCGTCAGCAGACAAATTGAAAGAAAAGCTACTACCCGCCATCGCTGCTGGTGAGCTAGTTTCGTCTTATGCTCTGATAGAGCCGGGGAATACCTACGGTCTCAATAACATACAGACGACAGCCGCCGCAGTAGAAGGCGGATATACTCTTAGCGGCACGAAGTTGTTTGTCGAGTATGCCCAAGGTGCGGACTACTTTCTCACGGTTGCGAATGTAGAAGGTGCTGGGTTAGCTGTTTTCATGGTTGATGCCAAAAGCTCAGGCATTTCCTTAAAATCAATGCCGACTCTGGATTACTCTAAACAATGCGAGTTAATATTGGATCATGTTAGTGTTTCAAACGACTATTTGCTTGCTATTGGTGACGAGGCTCAATCACTGTTAAATGCCGTTGAGCAAGTGTCGGCGGTGGCAAAGTGTGCAGAGATTTTGGGTGCCATCCAGCTCGTTCTTGATATTAGTGTCACCTATGCGAAAGATAGAACCCAGTTTAATCAGCCTATTGGTGGCTTTCAATCGATTCAACATCATTGCGCTAACATGGCAGTCGATGTTGATAGTTCACGTTATTTAACGGGTATGGCAGCGTGGAAAGTAAGTCAAGGTTTGACCGCGACAAAGGAGGTTTCGATGGCTAAATCTTTTGCCAGTAAAGTCGGTGTCCGAATTTGTAAGCTGGGACATCAGATACATGGTGCTATTTCGTTTTGTGATGAACATGATATGCACTTGTTTTTGCGTAAGTCTCAGGCTGCTTCAATGGCTTTTGGTGACCCCGAATATCATGCCGAGAAAGTGGCACAGGAATTAGGTTTGTAACTGACCGTAGTAGTTTTTGATCTGACATTTATCCGTCGCGGTATTTGTCAGGTTTTCTGTCCGTATTCTCTTCCGAGTTATGCCATCTTTTTGGAGCTCTCCCATTCTTGAAAAGCTATTTCACTTTTTTAAAGTTATCTCAACTTGATTCGGAAATTGCCGATCTCACTGTTTTATATTCCGATTAAATACAACACCTACTATTGGTAGTCGTGATTTCAGTGACGAGTCCTTTCCAACAATACTCAGTGATACTAGATACTGGTCTTCGCTTCTAGCACTTCTAGCACTTCTAGCATCTCTAGTAGGTCTAAGAACTTTTGGACATTCCATATTCCTGTCAGGGTTGTTACTATCTTCGCGCGCAAACAGCTTTTGTCTGGACTGGTGGTAGGATATTAATGAAGTCATGAAGGTTATCGAGCAATTAGAGCACGCATTTATCGGGGCTCCTGTGAGCCTTACGTCGATGTCTCGACGTTCCGGAGCGTGGCTTGTTGTCTATTTTTTATGTGGTTTGGCTATTTTTTCGGTTCTCAGCTGGTTTCTTTTGGAAAATCAGGAATCGATAAAGTTCGTCATTCTCGATTATTTTTTTCCGCAGTCATGGCATAGGGTCTCTGAATCGCTGGGTTTGTTTTTCTTTGAGTCTCAGGCGAAAGTGGTCGTCGGGAATTTGATTATTTCGGGTTCTTTGGTTATCGCTTCCATTTTTTTGTTTCCTATCAAAGAGCAGTACTCTGCGAAATTCGAAAGCGACGCCGACTATGATAACGGAGTAATCCAAGAATTTTCTTTGCCAATGCAAGCTCTGGAGGAAGCAAAGTTGTTTTTGCTCTTCCTGACGACGCAGTCAGTCATCTTGTGGATTGGATATTATCCTTACACCTGGAGCAGCACCTTATCGGTTACATTGAGCTATCTTGCACTTTTTTTTACCTTTGGATTAGATTTTATATCGCCGACTTTGCAAAGACACAAAACCAGCTATGCCTTGATATTGAAGGTTCTGTTCAGTAATAGCATCGCCGTACTTTGTTTCGGTTTGATATACAGTTTGCCAGTCATCGTATTTGGTCAGCTGATTTTCCGTAACGAAGAACTAACGTTGATCGAGATAAGTTCGATCCTATTTTTCGCCAATATATTATTCTTCACTTTAGCGGTGCCCGCCGGTACACACCTTGCCAGTGTACTATTGCCGGAGGTGAAGCGTACGACGGAGCCGACTGAAAAGACCAGGCGATGGGTGTATTTAACAAGTTTAGTAACATTGTTGGTTATGTTTTTCTTACACGGTGGCCTCATTGCTAGCCTACATCACAAAAGCCAGTTGCTTAAAGCTGACTACACCGTCGACTGGTCTTCCTTTGATTTTACCCTGCCATCATTCGGGGAGTTTTTTCAAGGTAAAGCACTGACATCTGTCTCATTTGATGTGGAGATTAACAATCCGACAGAATACGATATTGTTATTGAAAATAGCCAGGTAGTGGTGGTGAAACGCGAGCTTCAAATCGCAACAGTTGACCTGGCAGGCTTTGATATTCCATCTGAGTCAAGTCATGTTGTGACGGTAAAACTCGACTCTAATTCCAATATTGGCAAGATTGAGGACTTTGATAATATTCTGGAAAACTGGCGCGTGGATTTTCGTTTTGAGTTATGGCCTGGCATACCCTTTGTCATCAATGTTACAGAATAAAGTATGGTGGATTGTCAGAACGGCTTGGTCATGGTTCGTTTTAATGTTCGCTTGAAAATTCGGTTCAATGTTTTTTCCGATGTCATCTTTCCTGTGAAATAATTGCAGCGTTTCCCACTATCGTCGTTCCGTTGAAATTGTCATAAAAAATGGTCTGTTGATCTAAAAAGCATGTGCCAATTTGGAATAATAGTCAGCGCTAGGCTTTTTACCTGCGGACTGGCTCGGCCAAATATTTCGCCTTTAAAATTGTGCTAGACTTCGCGCTCATTTTTGAAAGGTAAATTCAGTGTCGACGTCTAAAACAAACAAGCTCTATTATGGTTGGAATATTGTTGCGGTTGCTTTTTTTGTCGATTTTATTGCAGTTGGATTCTTCTTTTACTCCTATGGTGTGTTTTTTAAAGCGCTGGCGGTAGAGTTTGGCGGTTCCCGCTTAGATGTGGCGATTGGTATTACTCTGGTGAATATAGTTTCCGCAGTAATAGCACCTTTTTTGGGTAAGTCACTGGATTCGTACCCGATTAGAAAAGTCATGTTATTTGGAACCGTTAATTTGTCTGTCGGCTTTTTGGCTTTGTCGTTTATCGGTACGCAATGGCAGCTCTATTTAATACTGGCTACCTTGATCGCTGTGGGCTCCTCAGCCATGGGGGGCTTATCGACAGCTAAGTTGGTTACCAATTGGTTTATTAAAAAGCGCGGACGTGCGCTGGGGATTGCGACGATGGGCATTTCATTGTCCGGCGTCGTGATGCCCATTGTGTCGGCCTGGATAATAGAAGCTTATGGATGGCGGATTGGTTTTATGGTCTTTGCCGCTGTCACCTTGGTCGGTGTTTACCCCATCGTGTCGCGCTTTGTGGTTACCAGCCCCGCCGATTTAGGCATGCTCCCGGACAGTGGGTTGGCGAATATCGACACGTCCTCAATTGCAGATGACAGCAAACAATGGCATCTGAAAGATGCGATGACGAATCGGAATTTTTGGTTGGTGGTAATCACCTTTGGTCTGCTCTTTTGTTGTATGGGAGCCACCTTGACGCATATGGTGCCCAGGGTTACGGATATGGGTTTTTCCCTGACTATGGCCGCGCCTATTTTGTCGTTTGGTGCAGCGACGGGTGTGATCGGTAAGTTTGTGTACGGAATGATAACCGATTACTGGAGTGCGCGGCTGGCGATATGGACCGCTATTTTCAGCCAGTTTGTCGGTCAGTTGATACTCCTTTATGCCGATTCTTACTGGCAATTAGCGTTAGGCGCTTCCGTTTTTGGTTTTGGCATGGGCGGTATTGTACCTATCCATGGCTCCCTCGTTTCCTCTCTCTTCGGTCAAGCAGGTTTTGGCTACATCATGGGGTTAATGCGCCCCGCGATGTTGCCGGTCATGGTGACAGGTATTCCCTTTGCTGGTTGGATTTATGATACCAACGGTAACTATGATGTAGCGTTTAAAGTGTTTATGGGCCTTTATCTGTTGTCGGCAATGGCTGTTTCATTTATTGATGAAAAGGCGGGTGCGGCTCACTAGGATCGGTATCTACCAGTCGTTCTTACCGTTAGCTTTGGTATTTGACATAAGGAGTGCCAATATATATTCTTGGTGCTAAATGGAATCAAGCACTGATAAGCTGTCTGTCTGTCCCCCATATCAGTAAAATTACTCGCTGCTCTCGTTACGCCTACACGCGGAAAATGTTAGGCGTTTTACATTATCGCTGCAGCTATTGTCAGGACAATGATTAAGGTAATTGTATGAGTCACTTCCGGCTGTCGCTCGTAAAAAATTGATGCGATCTTGGCAGTCACAGGAGGTAAAAATCCAATTGCCTACCGAACATAATTTCGTTTTGAAACTAGTTTTTCAGTAGCTTAATTTAGGAGTCCCTATGCGATACGAAAATAAGGTTTATCCCACGCCCGAACAATTTACTGCTTTGCTCGACCACGAAGAAGATGGTCCAATATGCATGGTGAACTTACTTAAGTTTAAAGATCGGGCTGAGTACGATGACGGTCGCGAAACAAGTCTTAGTGGCGAGGAAGCCTATCAGCTTTATGGTTCGCCAATGTCTGAATTCGTAGAGTCGAAAGGCGGTAAAATTATTTACTCCAGCACCGTAGCCGGACTCATCCTGGGTGAAGTAGAAGAGCTATGGGACGCGGTAGCTATTGCGGAATATCCTTCACGTCAAGGTTTTGTCGATATTGCTACATCGGCTGAAGTCGCGGAGATTGGCGTTCATCGCAGCGCAGGACTGGCTGGACAATTGAATATTATAACCAAGCAAAACAGCTGGAATTAAAAAAGGGCCCCTGTAAATCGGGACCCTTTGTTTGTGGTTTTGGCTAATTAGTGCCCATCCAGAAATGGGTGTTTTCAACGATGTCATTGCGAGCGAAGCGCGGCAATCTCCCGCAGCCCGC